>ULNH01039932.1_pt1 | contig 56314 bp, 48 predicted proteins | sample 1951871 | NCBI WGS metagenome assembly ULNH01 (sample SAMEA4835572, study PRJEB28245) | human gut metagenome | biome: gut microbiome; material: fecal sample | place: Denmark | collected 2008 | reverse complement strand
CTCCACCCTAGACCACCCTAGATTTTAAAGAGCCTCTTATTTTTCAACGTATGCATATGGGAATGTTTTAAATCCTATTTCTTTAATTCCAAAATTATAGCATTGGCTTCCTTTATAAGGAGGTGCGGTAAAGCGAATTTCAAGATAATCAACATCTTCTCCACTCATATAAAAGTTAATTGGATTTGAACTATTTTTATAATTATAAAAATTACTAGGACACTCCACTTCTTTGATCTGTGTAAGTGTTCCTTCTTTATTAAAGCCATATACTCTTAACCATGGTTGATCTTGATCTACTTTATTGCTTGAATTATATATGCCAGTTAAATAAAGACGAATTTCAATTTTTAAATCAGATTCAAATAATGGTGTTTGTACACCCATTCGCGCAAGAGAGTTAGGAATGGTAACCTTCCATCCTTTGGTGTCATCTTGATAAAAGTTAGGTTGATTTAATATTTTGTGACCATAAATATATTGAAAGCCTTCAGGAAAAGATTCTAAAAAACTATATTTTACTTCTTGCGTTCCCCATGTTTCTTTAACGTGTTCTTGTGGAACTGGTAAATGTTGACTTCCATCGGGATTATAAGTAATCTCATCCTCCGAAGATGAACTTGAACTCGTTTGATTAGGAGTAAATGGAGTAATTGTGTTAGTAGAAGGCGTTACCACCATTGTTGATGGAGTAATAGTTGTACTTGTTGATGGACTAACGTTAGAGTTAGAAGAACTCGGTTCATCATTTTTTGACGAAGAACTGTTTGTCTCATTATCAATGGATGAAGAACTTATAGTATCTACATTCTGACAACTTGATAGCAATAAAAGAGGTAAAAGAAAAAGAATACTTTTTTTCATAAACTTGTCGTCCTTTCTACGCTTTCTTATTGTAATACATTTCCGTTATTTTTTCACGTTCAAACTAATTTGAGATAGCAAAAAGCATTAGTGCTTTATAATAATAACATCAACGGTTTCGCCACCATCTCCGCCGCCAATACCAATATCAATATTTTTGATCAAAGCGATGATTAGCCAAATAATGGCAATAGCACTGCCTGCGCCTGGAATAAAAAAAAGTAACCAAGTTATTACATTTAGCCAGCCTTCTTGTTCGAAATTCATCGCTGGGAAAGCAAGCAACATGATTTGCACCATCAACATGCCCAAAAGGCTTGGAACATTCATGAAAATAAAGCCAAAAATGCCTTCAATTTTATCAATTGTTATTACACGATTGACAATTTTTGAAAAAGTTCCAAATGCAAAGTTTGTAAAAACATTAAAAAGCATTCCGATAATACCAAGAACAATACAAAGGATTAGGCATACCTTTTCATATTTTTCACTTTTTCTTTTGCGAGGTGCCTTCGCTTTCTGTGGTGGAACAAAATCATCCTTTGAGGAGCAATTTTTGATATTTCTTTTAAGCAATATAGTCACTAATACGAGTTCTATCACATAAATACCTAGTATAATTATTGGAGTCCATCGGTAGAGTCCTTCTATGAACATAGCCCCTTTTTTGGAATAACCATATAAATTCAAGTTGATTTCTTCTGAAAAATAATCTCTACCTAACCAATAAATTACGCCAATAAATATGGCTAAAAGGCCAGCAAATACAAGTTTTATTATTTGTTGTACAGGATGACCGGTTTTTTTATTCTTATTTGGATTTTTGCTTTTAGCTTCCATTATTTGTTCCCCCACTAAATACTAATATAATTATAATAAATTGTACTTATTTCTATGAAGGATGTCAACATTGCTAACAACCTCTTCTTGAATTAACATTTAAAAAGCTTAAAATATTGAATTTGCTACTTTAAATCCTTCTTTTTCTGCAATTTTAATTATTTCATCATTTTCAAAATGCATTAGAACTACTCTATTTCTTAATGAAAGCGGAATTTCATCGCATAAAGTTTGAATGCCAATATGAAAAGATGAAGAAGAAATTGCAACTTCATGATACATCATATCAATCTGATGATTTTTTAATTGTGTTAATGCTTTTTTAGAAAGAATAGAAGTATCTCCTGAATAAAAGAAATTCCCTTTTATGGTATAAAAGAAGTAACTTCTACTATCTTCAATATGTTTTGCATTCATAGAAACCACGCGAACATTTTCGTCGACGTAAGTTTTCTCATCGCTGATACCAACTTTTTGCAAATTAAAAGATGTCAACGATAAATATCGTTTTAACTTATTGGAATTTGGGGTAATTACCTGTAATGACTTTACCTTCTTTATGTAAGCAAAATAGACCAAAAATGGTTCTAATGAAGCAACATGATCAGCATGAAAATGGGTGATAAAAATGGTAATAGAAGCATCTTCTGGTATGGATAAATGCGTAATAATTTTTCTAGCAATTCGTTCTCCCATATCAATAAAATAGAAGTGATTATGGATACAGAAATACGCAGAAGTATTATCCAAATTATAATTAAAGGCACTTCCCGTGCCTAAAAAAGAAAGATTATTCATCTGTATACACCACCCGAATTGAAGTATATCGACTTACATTTTCATCACTTGGTAAACTATATTTTTTCATCATATCTACTAAAACTTCTTCTGGAACCCATTTTGCTCTCATTCTTTGATGATTACGAGCAAAAATTAAACGCTCGTTATGCACTTTTAAAAGAATTAATTCTACAGAATCTACATTTTTTATACGATCTAAAAAATAATTTCTTCTTTCGTCGGTTAAAAAAGTCGAATCAAGCACTACGGTAATATCGTCATTTTTTGCAAAAAGTTCATTAACCATTTCAATCATTTTATTATATACGATATTCATATCGCTTAATAATTTACGATAATCATGCGTAAATTGAAAACGTACTTCATCACTAGAAATAATGTGCATGTTCTCTTCTTTTAATATTCTTTTTGCAAAAAAGGATTTTCCGGTTCCCGGAACACCCGCTAGAATAATTAATTTACGCATAAACACTACACCAATTTCTTTCTTAGAAAGCTTGAGACTGTGTCAACTAGAAGAACTAAAATAATAATACCATATAAAGCCGCTGCCAATTCAGGCCAATGTTCATTTTGGGAGTATACCAAAATTGGATATCCTAATCCCCCAGCACCTACTAGACCTAATAATGAAGCAGTGCGAATATTTAAATCGAATCGATAAAGAATGACACTTAAAAAGTTGGGCATTACTTGAGGAACAACACCATATTGAATTTTGGTAAATCCAGTAGCGCCTACTGCATCTAAAGCCTCTAAAGGTTCACTGGAAATTACATCTAATTGTTCAGCATACATTTTTCCAATCATACCCACGGAGTGAATAGATAAAACGGCTACGCCTGTAAAGGCTCCAAAGCCACTTACAGTCAACATAATATAGCCTAAAAGGATTTCGGGAAAAGTTCGGATTAAAATTAAAATTAATTCCGAGGCCCACGCCCACTTCCCAACAATTTTTCTACTTGCCAAAAAGCCAAATGGAATGGATAAAATGGACGCTACCATCGTCCCAATAAAAGCAATGGCAAAAGTTTCAAATACTTGATAAACAACTGAGGTTTTAAATTTGAAATCTCCGCCATAACCAAACATGTACTTAAAGTTAGGATGAATAAATCCATCTAATATAGATTTTAATCTTTTCCAATCGGGTGCTTGAAAATTATCAAACAACTTTACATCTAGTGAAAAATATAACATCACACCAATCAAAATGACCCAAAATGCAATCTGATAAGGCCACTTTTTGGGTTTCTTTTTATAAGCTTCTTCAACAGATGTAAAATGATAAGCAACTTGATAAAATGTTTTTTTATACCAAGGAAGTTTTTCATATTCTTCTTTTACTAGCGTTTTCATTATGAAACCTTCCTCCTTAAATAACTAGAAACAATTTGTAAAACAATAACAATTAATAAAAGTGGCACTAAAATGGCGCCTACCCGATCATATTGTCCTGAGTCCATTGCCCCTGAAATTAATTGTCCAATTCCACCTACACCAACATATCCTAAAACTACTGAAGCACGAATATTAATTTCAAAGGTGTAAATAAAATTAGAAAGAAACATTGCTTTAACTTGTGGATGAATTGATAATACATAGGCTTGTAATGTATTTGCGCCATTCGACACTGATACTTCAAATGGATTCATATCACAAGTTTCAACGTACTCATACATCAATTTAAAAATAATACCAAATGTAAATAAAGCCATCGCAAAGACACCCGCTGTTTCACTATATCCAAAGAATATAGCGCCAATAATTGCTAGTACAAATGTAGGCATTGTTCGCATTAAATTGATTAAAATTCGTATGATTTGATTGACTGGCTTACATTTCACAACATTTCTTGAAGCTAAAATATAGAATGGTACTGCGGTAAGTGCGCCTATAACTGTACTTATAAAAACAAGTTCAATCGTATTCCAAATTTTAGGAAATGCTGTATTAAATAAATATTTCCACCACCGATCATAGGTTTTTAAGGACCACTTTGATGGTACAAATAATTGAGAAAAAATTTCTCCCATTTTGCTAAATTGAATTTTGTGTGGTTTGGGAATAAAAATCAAACACAAAGCGAGAAGTAAGATAAAAAGTAAAATCCAAACAAGAAACAAAGATCTTTTCTTTTCAATGGTTTTAATTGGATTTCCATTTTCATCTTGCTCTACAATGACATTTTTATAAAAGAGTTTATGAAAAAATGGATTATTCTTCATCTTTCTCAACTCCTAATTTTTCGTTTTGGTTTAACGCTCTCCCATAAATAGAAATTAAAACTTCATCATTGACTTCTTCAGGTAAACCATCAAAGACAATTTCACCAGCACGAATGCCAATCACACGCGTTGCGTATTTTAATGCTAAATCCACATGGTGCATATTGGCAACAATGGTAATCTTTTCTTCTTCATTAATTCTTTTAAAATCGTCCATTACTGAAAGTGTTGTAATGGGGTCTAAAGAAGCAACGGGTTCATCTGCTAAAATAATACTCGGTTCTTGGGTTAAGGCCCTTGCTAACGCAACACGTTGCATTTGCCCACCTGATAATTGATCTGCACGAACAAAGGCTTTATCTAAAATTCCTAATTTATCTAGTGATTGAAGAGCAAGCATTTTTTCCTCTTTAGAATAAAGCGAGAAAATACACTCAAAGGTAGAGTGATAGCCCACTCTACCTGAAAGTACATTTTTATATACACTTGATCTTTTTACTAGATTGAAGGATTGGAAGATCATTCCTATGTTCTTACGAATCGCTCTTAATTCTTTTCCTTTGGCTTTTGAAATGTCCATCCCATTCACTAGCAACACACCTTCAGTGATACTATGCATTTTATTTATCGTACGAATCATTGTTGATTTTCCCGCACCCGATAATCCAATAATACAAATGAAGTCGCCATCATTAATTGTGAGATTGACATGCTTTAAAGCCGTAAACCCATTAGGATAGGTTTTACTTACATCTTTAAAAACTATCATAAGAAAACTCTTTTCACTTATTATTAAAGTAAATCGTGATCAACGCAGAATTGATAGAATTCTTTTTCGCCTTTGAAGTCAGCATCTTCAGCATCGGTATAACCGGTGTGAGAATATAAATTGTAAAGTAAGTAAGCACCTGTTCCTTTTTCATCGATGCTACCTTGTTTTACTAATTCTTTGAAAGCATGTTTAACAGCTTCTTTCGCTTTGGTATCTAAATTTGCACGAGCAGAGATTGTGTCGTTATAAATACCATCAGTAATAGCGACAACTTTATAATCAGTGAAGAGTTTGTCATCATGATAATGTTCGCCTTCTTTAGAATAGAAGTTAGAATAACGGACATCGGTATAACCCCAGAAACCATCGATATCACCATTCATCATAGCGTTACAAACGGCGCTATAACCAATCAATTCAACACCTTGAATTTGCTTAGAAGCATCGGTAATTTTATCTACCATTTCCATACCATGATCATATAAATATTTTAATGGTCTTAAATAACCAGCACCAGAGGTAACACCTTGTCTACCAATCTTTAAACCGGCCATATCTAAAATATCGATTTTGCCATCTTTGTTTTTGTCAACATATTTATCAGCTCTAACGATTAATTGAGAGGTATACCAGTTAACATCTTCAGTAGATTGTTCTCCACGATAGGTATAACCTTCAATTTCACCATTCATAGCTTTAATTTGATCTGCTTCAGTTTTATAGTCAATTTGAACTTGGTATCCTTTACGAACGGATGTCATCAATACGTCCACTTTTCCTGGGTGCTTTAAAGAAACCTCAGCATATCCAGAAGCGGTTAAGAAGCCGATATCGATTTGATCGGATAATAATGCGGTCGTCGTAGCGGCATAGCTTGTACCAGTAGTAATGCTAAACTTATAGTCAGGTTCAATTTGTTCAAGAAGTGGTTCCATTTCAGTAGCTAAAGTTGCAAGTTTACCTGGATCGTTTGATGGAACAAATTGAATATTAATGGTTTGTTTAGGTTTTCCAGTGCTCGTTCCAGTGCTGGTTCCAGTGTTGCTACCTGTAGTAGGTGCGTTACTCGTTGTAGATGTATTACCACCACAAGCGGTTAAGGCACTTCCCAATAAAAGAAGCGAAATAAAAGACATAGTAAAAATAGCTTTTTTCATGATTTTCCTCCTAGTTTATTTTCACATTTATCTATGTTTGAAAGCGAAAGTAACTATACGTTTTCTTCCTTTTCGCCAACATTATAGCATGCAAAAAACAAAGAAAAAAACACTTTTTTTATGAAAGCGATACCAGTTTTTTAGCAAAAAAAAGACCCATAAAATCAATTTTACGGGTGGGTAATTTTTATTGTATTATATCTTCAAAAAAAAGAAAATAGGTTTTGTAAAACTTTTAAAACTTCTTTTTTTCAATTAATTTTATTTTCATATTTGTGCGTCATTAACTTACGTATATTATATATATTACGTTAATAATCCGCTACTTTTTGGCTTTTTTAGAAATGAAAATATTTTTATATAATTAAATGCTTTCTGTAAAAACAAATCTTTTTACAATGAAAGCGAAAGAAAATTTTCATATAAATTTTTTAAAAAATTTTTTTATCTTCTACAAATTGCTCTTTTTTCATTCTTTCATTGCGTGAGAAAATAGTTTGATTTATTTCTCTAACGAAGAGTATTAAAAAAGAAAATCTAAATGAAGGGATAAAAAAACCATGTCAACGACACGGTTCAAAATTCAATGGTGGAGCTGACGAGGATCGAACTCGCTACCTCTTCCATGCCATGGAAGCGCTCTCCCAGGTGAGCTACAGCCCCAAAAGCAAGTTTTGGCTTGCTTATTTATATTACATATTCGTAGACTCTTTGTCAATGTTTTTTTTCTCAAGTAATGAAAGAACACTATGGAAGAAGATACTCCCTAAAGAATTTCCGATGAAAATAATGAAAAGATTGAGGACAATTCTCCAACTACACATGCCCGCTAAAGCAAAATAGAAGACATCCGCAATGACGTGTTCAAAGCCTACAATTACGAATAATGCTACCGCAAACATAAGGCCTAAAACGCGAATAAAGGCATGATGTTCTGATTTAAAGATCCTAACGGCTAAATACACTAAGATTCCACATCCAAAACTTAAAACTAATAAACTATACCAAGGATCATTTGCTTTCGTCGTACATACACTTTTCACAACTTCTTCAAACGTCGAAGTTGTTCCTTGAATGTCATATACTCTTGTTAAACTTAAAAGATAACCAAAGATGATGCAACCTAGAATATTCCCTGCTAGCATTTCAAGTAAATCTAAGAAATAATACTTATCTTTCCCGATACAAAATCCAATTTTGCCCGTATATAGATTCAAAGAAAACGCACAAATCATTAATAAGCCAAAGGAAAACATAAATCCTCCAATAGCGGTTTCTAAAGCGCCGACCGTTCCTACGCACTTTAAATAAAGAAAAACAAATCCACCTAAGGAAATTAAAATTCCGGCCAAAAAGCCAGAAAGCATTGTTTGAATATGCTTCATAAAACTATCACCTACAATCTAGTTTAATAGTAACATAAGAAGCACTTAAAAGAAAATCTGTTTTAAAAAAATACTTCTCCAAAATGCGGAAAAGTATTTTTAGTTTTATTCATTTTTTTCAAATAGCTTTTTAAAGAAATCGCCAATCATGTAATATAAAGGAATGGTTAAGAATAAGAACCAATAAGGATGCCACCAGTTTCCTTTGATATAGATGACGCCCATGTTATTAAGAAAGCCAAATAATAAATAGATAAAAACAACAAGAATTGGATACGCAAAATGATTGAATCGCTTTTTATCAATCGCTTCTAAAAGCGAAGAGAAGATAGGAATGGTAAGAAAACATAGCCAAGTAGGATGCCAAACATTCCACATACATCCAACAAAGATAAATCCAAACATCATTAAGAAGCTATAGATTCCATTTAATAGGCCAATAATCTTTTTCTTTTTAGAACCAAAAACATGTTTCTTTTTACCATCGACAAATACGCCATTTTTAGAAACATCAACTTTTGTTCCTTCATGATCATTCACATGGACTCCATGAATATCGACATGAACTTCATCCCCGTCTTCACTTTCTACATGGATTCCATTCCAACCAATATGCACTTTATCTTTTTTCTTTTTTTCTTTTTCATCTATGGAAGTGTCCACTTCGATTTTTTCTTCTTCTTTTTCTTCTTTGGGTTCAACTTTATGATCCAATAATTCATCTAAAGAAATTTGATATAATTTTGCTAAGGCAATTAAATTATCCGTATCTGGAGAGGCTTCTCCTCTTTCCCATTTACTAACCGCCTGTCTTGATACGCCTAATTTAGCCGCTAACTCTTCTTGAGAAAAGCCATGTTCTTTTCTAAGCTGTATCAATCTTTCTGCTGTTTTAATATTCATACAACTCACCTCCGTACGTGTATATTGTATGAAAAACAACATTGGATTTCTACCACTTTTAGGTTGAAAATAAACTTTTTAAGCGCAACTATAGGTTGCAAAAAGAAAAAAGCGGATAATTCCGCTTTACTTTTCTTTCTTTTTTTCTAAATTACAAACACACATGTCGCAGCCACATTCTTCAGCATATTTAAGACCTGCTTTTAAACATTCCTCGCGAGTAGAATAATGTTTTTTTAACACCTCTCCATCTGGTGTTTCAATTTCCCAATTATCTTTTTCCTTGCATGGGCGACAAGTGACTTTCATTTTAGATTTCATTTTTATTTTTCCTTTCTTACTGCACTAGTAGTATGTACGTAAAAATAGAAAATATACGTTAAAGCATAAAAAAAGAGTAAGTGAATGAAACACATTACTCTTTTATGAATTCTTTAAACGATTACTTAGCTAAAGCTTCAGCAACAGAGACAGCGACGGCAACGGTTGCACCAACCATTGGGTTATTACCCATACCGATTAAGCCCATCATTTCAACGTGAGCTGGAACGGAAGAAGAACCAGCAAATTGAGCATCGGAGTGCATTCTTCCCATTGTATCCGTCATACCATAGGAAGCTGGACCAGCCGCCATGTTATCTGGGTGTAAAGTTCTTCCTGTACCACCGCCAGAAGCAACGGAGAAATATTTCTTACCCATTTCTACGCATTCTTTTTTATAAGTACCTGCGACTGGGTGTTGGAAACGTGTTGGATTGGTAGAATTACCAGTAATGGAAACATCTACGCCTTCAAGGTGCATAATTGCTACACCTTCTCTAACGTCATCACAACCATAGCAACGAACCGCTAAACGATCTGGATTGTTACCATAACGAGTTTCTTTAACGATTTCAACTTTACCCGTGAAATAGTCAAATTTGGTTTCGACATGGGTGAAGCCATTAATTCTAGAAATAATCTTAGCAGCATCTTTTCCTAAACCATTTAAGATAACTCTTAATGGGGTCTTTCTCACTTTGTTGGCTTTTTTCGCAATACCGATAGCGCCTTCAGCAGCAGCAAAGGATTCGTGACCTGCTAAGAAACAGAAACACTTAGTTTCTTCGGTTAAAAGCATGGCGCCAAGATTACCATGGCCTAAGCCGACTTTACGATCATCAGCGACGGAACCTGGAATACAGAAGGATTGTAATCCTACACCGATCCAACGAGCGGCTTCCGCTGCATCTTTTGCTTTGTTTTTAATAGCGAGTGCCGCACCAACGGTATAGGCCCAGCATGCGTTTTCAAAACAAATCGTTTGAATGTCTTTGACCATTTGGTAGACATTTAAACCTTTGTCTTTACAAATTTTTTCTGCTTCTTCGATGGATGCAATACCATTTTCATGTAAGCATTTGTCAATTTGAGCAATTCTTCTCTCGTAACCTTCAAATAATGCCATTGTTATTGCCTCCTACTCCACGCGTGGGTCAATGAACTTGACACCATCATCGTATCTACCATATTGGCCTTTTGCCTTTTCAAGCGCCTCTTCTGCTTTCATACCTTTTTTCATGAAATCAGTGAACTTACCTAAAGATAGGTATTGATAACCAATAATTTCGTTGTTTTCATCTAAGGCCATAGAGGTAATATAACCTTCTGTTAATTCAAGATATCTTGGGCCTTTTTCTTTTGTGGAATAAATTGTACCTACTTGGCTTCTTAAACCCTTGCCTAAGTCTTCAAGACCAGCACCAACGGTTAAGCCATTTTCAGAGAATGCACTTTGTGTTCTACCATAAATGATTTGCAAGAACAATTCTCTCATTGCGGTGTTAATTGCATCGCATACTAAGTCTGTATTTACTGCTTCAAGAACAGTCTTACCGACTAAAGCTTCACTTGCCATAGCGGCAGAGTGTGTCATACCTGAACATCCAATGGTTTCAATTAAAGCTTCTTCAATAATACCATTCTTAACGTTCAATGTTAATTTGCAAGCGCCTTGTTGAGGTGCGCACCAACCGATTCCGTGTGTGAAACCATTGATGTCACTAATTTCCTTTGAGTAGACCCATTTGCCTTCCTCAGGAATTGGTGCACAGCCATGGCTTGCTCCACAATGAACCTTACACATGTTTTGTACTTCTTTTGTGTATTCCATTTTTTCCTTTTATAGCTCTCTTGTACTCAGAGCCATATTTCCTCCATCCATTGAATTTTTTATAATTACTAGTACAAAGAAACGTTATAAAAAATACGCTTTTATTATATAACATAAAGGCTAAGATTTCAAAGATATTTTTAGTATCCAAAAATCATTTTTTCTCCTTTAAAAACAAAGGACTTTTGTATTAGTTTTCTTTCTTTTTCTTTGTAATGAAATAGTAGCCGACGCAACTCGTAATGCCAAGAAGTGAAATCACCAATACCATCATAACCGATTGGCTGTTCACTGAATTAAAGTTCAATCTGCTATTTTGATAAGATGCTTGAATTTGATAGTTAGAAAGTTGAATAGTTTCACCATTAGCGATAGCCCATGCTTGTAATCTTGCACATTCTTCACTAAAAGCGGCATTGGTAAAGAATAATTCTCTTTGTCTTTCGCTTAATTGATTAAAGTTATATTTGGCTCCCGATGTAGAATTCTTACCATAATAATCATGTTCTGTATCTTTGCAGAAGCCTTGATCTTCTGTGTAGTCATCCATATGAAGATAGGTATCAATATATTTTTCTAATGCTAAACAATCATCAGTTTTTCCGATATCTTGTTCACCACTTGCAACAATCGTAATCGATTCAATGTAGGCACGTTTCGCTGTTTTTAGCGTTTCAATTAAAAGAATATTAGTACTTGTAAAATCGCCATTAGCTACACTAAAATCATAACTTGTCATCGTGTCTGTGAGGGTTTGTGTTTTTCCCATGACAACTAAAGTATTTTCATCTTCTGCATATTGTTTTGCTTTCACACTGACGGAAGAGATTTCTACTCCGCTACCAAAAGCAACTTGAATACTCGTATTATAGGTCCCCGTTCCACCTTTAATTGTCCCACTTGCATCCGGATAAACAGCTTGTAAAGTCGCTGTACCTTTTACTAATGTAGAAGAGCTTACATAGTAGCTATCAAATGTTTCTACATCCATTGCTCGATTTGAGCCTTTACTAATACTAGAAAAATCATAAGTAGCGGTAGCATTTGTCATCGTTTCCATAACGGTTCTACAATTGATAATTTTAATCGTAGCGTTGCTCGTCGAACGCATGCCTTGATAAAAAGCCACTAAGTATTTTCCATTATCATTTGCTACAAATTGATAATCTTCTGATAAAATCATTCCTTCATTTTCTGGTAGTGATTTTTCATAAAGACCAATGTGTACATCATTTTCACCAGTTCCAAAAGAAGGTGTTTCACTTTTTCCACTTGCCCATAAAGCCGTAAATTTCCATTGAGACATATCGATAGCGTCTTTTAAGGTTGTACCGGCATATGCACTAATTTTGCCTCTACCTGTCCAGCTTAATCTTGTTACACTATCTTCATGAACCGTAATCGTGTATTCTACAAATTGAGAAGAGGTGTAAGCGCTTGTTGCCGTAACGATCGTTGTTCCTTGTTGTAACGCAGTGACTTGATTGACTTCATTTCCGCTAGTTTGTTCTTTTAAAATAGAAGCAACTTCAGGATGAGAAGAAGTCCATAGAATTTCTTCTGTAGCGTTACCAATTGTGCGTATATTGGGTGTTAAAGTTAAAGTGTTTAAATTATCACCCGTATATAAATTTCCATTTTCTACACTTGAAGTTAAGGTCAAAGAGGTAACCGCGGATTGGGTGACGGAGAAAGAAACTTTCTTGGTTAAAGAGCCTACTGTAACTTTCACATCACAATTTCCCGCACCTACAAAAGATAAAGTTGCACTTTCATTCGTTGCTACAATTTTCACAACTTCTTCATTTGTGCTTTCCCATAAATAAGAGGGTTGATCAATATTTTGGGCTTTTGCTTTAATAAGCATTGTACTATCCGTATATTTTTCAATCACTTCGTCTGTAATGACATTAGAGTTTTCATCTAGTAAATCTAAAAGTGGATCCGCCGAAACATTAACAATACAGGTTGCCATCTTTCCGCCCGTAGCGGTAGCGATAATTGTCGTTTCACCCGTTACTTGTTTTGCCGTTACAACTCCATCTTCAACCGTAGCGATTTCTTCATGACTAGATGTCCAAGTTACACTCTGATTAGCGTACTCATCTTCCACGGTTGCAATTAATGCAATGGTACCATTTTTAGCGAGGGTATATGTTTCATAATTTAAAGAAATAGAAGAAACCGCTTTATAATTTACATTTACTAAATAAGGTGCTGCACTGATGGTCGCCTTTTTTTCATCGGTGTAGGTAACCACTAAAGGAAGATTATTTCCAATAAAGTCTTTAGAAATAATGTCTTCTTCTTTAATGGGTTCTCCGTTTAAAGTAAAGGATAAGCCACTTGTAACTTCTTTATCACCACTACTAGAATAATGAGCAGTTGCTACTCGATTAAAGGTAAAAGAGGATCCTGCTACGTAATCAGTAGTATCACCACTAATGGTTAAGGATTGAAGTTCGTCAACTGAATCAGAAATATATTGAATTTGGTCTAAATGAATAAATCCATTAGTTGTAAGACTACCATTACATGCAAATTCAATTTTATAAAACATATTTTCACTTGAATATGTACTTGGTATTTCTACCGTTGTAACTGATGTGGTAGATATACTATTTTTAAAATCTTGAGAATATGCACCCGTAAATTCAGCATTATTTGCAACGTATAATTTTGCAGAATCTAAGCCACTTTCTTTATAAGAAGAGAAAGTCATTACAATAGAAGTGATTCTTTCTTTGAGAGCTGTATCAGATACAATCGTTGCCGTTGATGCACTATTTTTAGTTCCAATGCCAATATAAGCCCATTTATTGTAGTTATTGCTTGCACATGAAATTGTAAATGTGTATCCACCATTTGTAGCGCTAAAAGAAGAATTATAACGATTTGTACTTCCCTGCCCTTCGACTGGAAAATCTAAATCCACGACGGCATTTGCATTTGTTTGTGTTTTTTCTTCTGCCGCTTGAGCCTTCATAGCTGTATTCTCTTTTAAAGTCAACCCTAAGCCCATAACAAGTAAAAGGCCAAAACACTTTTTCATTACATTTTGTTTCATTTTTTTCTCCTCATTCTTTATTATATTTGTGCCAAAATTGAAATACTTGGTCGCACACAATGGCTATTTCCGTCCACTGCATAAGTGCTTAAATAACCGCCTGAATTTACATTCCAAGCACAGTAGTTATATTCACTTACTGGTGAGCGAGTCCAATAAGAACCATTGTTTTTTTCATTCATCCATGCACCTTTAATCCGTGCATAATCCGTTACTTTACATTCTCTTGTAAAAGATGTTTTACTTGCATCATTTTCAAAACCATAGCCTACATTTAAATAATCTTGATAGCTTGGTAAATACACTTTATCTTTGGTGTTATTAGAAGCATATGTGTTATCCACTTTTTCTGTTGTAGAAGCTTCGTTATTCACTATTACTTCTTGAAGATAACCTGAATTCAAAGAAAATGCTGAATTAAGAAAATCTGAATTTAACCATGCACGAATATCACTTTTTTCATAATTATTCGCGTAAATGGTTTGTTCGTTTTCCGTTCTATTAACATAATCTTGATAAAAATTATGTGCATCTAATAATTGTTTAGAAAGTAAAAATAAGTTTCCATTTTCTTGACTTAATATTTGCCATTCAATCGGTTTACATTCAAACCAATATTCATTGCCATTGGTAATTGAATCACCATCATCAAAAGTATAAGTTTCGTTATTATAAACTTTGGCAATCTCCTTTGTATAATAACGATTTCCATACATATACCAGCCATTTGTTTCTAATGGAGATAATTGACTTAATTGCGCAATTAACGTTTCATCTTTTACATGCGTTTGTGGATAAAAACCATATTGAATGGTTTTTCCATCTTCTAATAAAACGGGATCCATTCCAGCTTCTTTTTCTCCATCTTTTCTTTCTAAATAGGTTGCTTTATAAGTCTGGTCTTCTGTTACTTTATGGATACTGGGTGTCCATCCCATAAAAATGTAATTGATATCCCCATTTTTTTCTTTTTGAGGAGTGGCACCATCATAAGTAGGAATAGTACCATAAGGCACATCTTTATCAACTTCTAATATTTCATCATTATCATTCACCCAAGTAATAGTATAAGATTTCATTTCTTTTGTATACGTTGCGGTAAAGGTTGTGTTTTCATAAATTGCATGAATCTCTGGTTCCCAACCCTGAAATGTATATTGATAAGAACCATCGGATTCTTTTGTAGGTATTTCACCATCATAACTTGGTAAAGTACCTTCTTTTACATGACGGTCTATTTCTAAAATATCACCATTATCATTTTGCCATATTACGGTATATTCTTCGATATAGTCTCCACTACTAGTTGGGCCACAAGCGCCTAAGCACATCAAACTCGTAAGAGATAATAGCATTAATAATTTCTTTTTCATGTATTATCGCTCCTTATTTTTGTTCATTTGAAGACACAATAAATTCAATCGAAGTGATATATAATGTCTTTTTATTCGTGACTGATAGTTTGAAATTCTTTGTACTTGTAAAATCAATCGTAATCGTAGAGGTTAATCCGCTTCCGACTATATCTTTCGTACTTTCGTTCATATTGGAGCAAGTTACTAATGTGGTTTGGTTATCATCCGCATCTTCTATCCAATCCGTGGATTCACTATTACCCACACGGAGTTTACAAGCATTATCGCTTACATATCCTGTAATTCTGATACGATTTACTTCTGTGCTTAAAGATAATGACACACTACCATTCACACTTGTCGTCCCAACTTTTAATAAATCATTAGCGTACCAAGCTGTTTCACCTCTTCCACCATTACCACCGCCATAAATGGCTTCCATAGCATCAATAGAAGTAATAATATCTTCTTCTCCTTCTAATTGAAGTGTGGTTTTTAATTCATCGGTAGAACTAATTGCTTTAGCCGTTTTTCTTCCTGCTAAATCATAGGAGATATTATATTTTGCTAACACTTTATCCGTTGAAGGTGTTTCTTCTTCTATTACATTAATCAAACATTTTGTAGAAACATTTTCGTTATAAGTTACTTGAATACTTGCCGTTCCTTTTTTCAAAGCATGCACGGTTACTTCATTATTAGTCGGCGTAATAGAAACCACATCATTCCCTGTTAAAATCTTCCAAGAAGGGACATCGGTAGTGTCCGTTGGGGTTACTTGTGCCACAAGACGACCATCTGCTTTTCCTACAACTAAATTTAAAGTATCCGTAGATAGCTTAACTTTCTCCGCTGGTTTTAAAGGATTTAATTCTTTATCTTTTAATTGAACAACGATGTTAACGTTTTGATTAGGCATGGTAAATGAATATTCATTATTTCCTGTTGCGGTTAGCACTTGTTCATTCGCTTTTACCTGTTCAATTTCTTTTGCATCATTCAATAATTCAATAGCAAAAGTCACAGTTTCATTTTCTAAATAGCTTTCTTTTAAGCCAGTTAACGTATAATCTGAACTATTTTCAAATGAAACAATGTAAGAATGAGAGTTTGGATCATAGACTTCTATTTCAACATCACAAGATAAATCATGGTTTTCCACGCTCGTTGCGGTAACGGTTGACGTTCCTACTTTGTTAGCGGTAATCGTGGAATCCACTAATGAAATCACATCATTTTTCTCACAGGACCATGTTACATTGCGGTTTGTTGTATTTTTCGGTGTAAATCTAAGCGTAACAATATCATTTAAATCTCTTACACTATGAACAATCATTTTTACTGGGCTTGTTGCCACACTCATATCAGTGGGTTGGGTGTTGATTTCATGATTACATCCACCTAAAACAAATGCCAATATCGGAAGAAAAAGGGATAACTTCTTTACTGCTTTCATGTTGGTTCTCCTTTAGTTATTAGTTGATCGACTAGCTAAAACGGCTTTAGAAACATCTTCCCAAGAAACAATAGCGCGCATTTTAGAAGCAATCGATACTGCTTTTAAATTTTGTGCTTTTCCTTCTTCTGCGACTTCTTTTGCTTTTTTTACTTTTGCCGGTTCAACTTCTGTCGCTTCATAAACCCATAGCACTAATTCTGGACAATATAAGTAAGTATAAACTCTTTTTTTAGCATCTTCTTCCCAAGTGATTTTTCCTTCTTCAAGTAAGACTTCTAACCAGGAAGTAAAGAAATGCCATTTTTGGTTCGGTTCATGTAAAGTTTTATCAACGACTAGCCCTTTTTGACGAGCATAGTCGATATAGCCTCCACCATCTTGTTGGTACTTTTCTATGAATTCATCAGAGAGTGGATAATGTTCTTTCTTTTGACTTAGAAAATCAGCCATTTCTTTCATGGTAATCGTTTCATCGGCTTGCGGAGAAACGTAAGCTTCTTGATTCTCTATTTCTTGTATACTTTGGTTTGTTTTTTCCATAGAAAAACGATGGTTTATCGCTAAGCTCAACACCAATGAAATTGTGGATAGCATGATAATTCTTTTCATAGTCACCCTCCATGAACTTTGAATACTTTTATTATACTATAATAAAAGCCAAAAAAAGAAGAAATATTTTACGATTTATTAAGGAATTTAACGGTGTTCATCTTTTGTCTTAGAATATATTTTCCAATAAAGAGAAGATAATTGTAAAACATAATAATCATCTTCATCAAATACTTGTAACATGATTTTCTTTAGATATTCTTGGGTTACCATCTTCCCTATCATTAATAATTTCGCTATGGTTTCTAATGCTTGATCTAAGCAAGTCTCATCGCTTAATTCATATAGTTGATATGGATTATATTCTTTTGTAAATTTTTTTAGCTCTAGAAAGAGGGGCATATATTCTTGATTTGCAAAAAGTTGGTGATCCATAACGTGAATCAATTCATCAATTTTCTCTTTTTCACTCATAAAGAACGCATAATTTCTTTCTTCTACTTTAAAATTAAACACATATCCTGTCGGTGTTTTTTGATAAAAATATAAATCTTTACAAATGGATTCTAAAGAAGCGTGAATATCCACTACATTTTTCTTTTTCATAAAATATAAAATAGCTTCTTTATCTTTCACTTCCATAGCAGCGGCTTGAATGTATTTTCCCGTCCATTTATTAGACGTTTCATAATAGATTGTGCCCTCAAAAAGGTCTCCGTGTTCAATTTGATTTAAGCCTTTATTCAGAACCTTTCTTTGTCCTTTCATATTGAGCGCATCATTATCTTTACCCATAAACAAGTTCATTAATAAACCAAATAAAACACCCCAAAGGGCACCGCCTAAAATCCAAATTCCAAAGTTGAGCCAAGAATATTTTTCAGATGTTAAAAACATGAGCAAGCCAAACAAAAATCCACCTAACATATAAAGAAGCCAAGAATTTGGCTTTTTAAGTTGAGGTTCTGCATTCATTTTTAACATATTAACGAACGTCAAAACAACAAAGCATCGACCTTCCGTATTATCATAATCGCGACAAGATAAAAGAATTTTCCAATTTTCTTTTTCATAAGTGATTGCAATACGATTTTCTAATAAATGATTGGTATTATCTTCTTTAGGATTTCCTAATTCATCGGATACCTGTTCTTTTAAATTTAAAGTAAGATGCGCTAATTCTTGGTTGTTGTATTCTTCATTTTCTAAAATTAATCGATAGCAAACAATATCTTTTTTATCAATCCACGCTTCGGCTTGAAATTGTAAATCGCCTTCGCTTATAGGAAAAATAATATACTCATATTCCCCACGTTTTTTCATTGTGGTAAACATCACTCCATTATTTTTTAAATAAGTAAGCAATTCTTTTTTTTCTTTATAATTGAGTAAATCAAATATTTTCATGTTACTTCTCCTTTTTTAATTCTAAGTAATCTTTAACTAGGTTTTCTATATCACGATAGGCAGTTTCTTCACTATCATAATAAGAACAAAATGACATTTCATTAGAAGGTACCCACCAAGCATAGACATGTAAATAAAGACGTTCGTGTTCATCTGCATATTCTAATTGTTCAGCATTAATAGAATAACTATTCATTTCGTTTTTATAGATATAAACGATTTTTTCTTTAGAAGAAGAATAAAAGAAACGAGATACTCCATCTAAATCCAAATCTTTAAAATACAAATCCGCAATTTCTTCTTTACTTAAATTAGGTAAATCAAAATATACGTAATGTCGCCATTTATATTTAGCAAGCTTTAAAAAATCTTCACGACTTCCTTCAATAAAATTATCATTTTTAATATAGTAATAAGATTGCCTTAATATTAAAAATAAGTACTTTTTGTATCGATAAAGTTGAATATCCTCCATTGATTTTATCATCTTTTCGTCTTTATAAAGAATTCCATTTTCAAGAATAAAAGTGTGTTTTTGCTTCTTCCCTTTAAGAAACGTTTTATTGTTATAAGAAATACATAAATAATCGATGCCCAAAAATATTAAGAATAATAAAGGTAAAATAAAAATAAATAACAATTCATAAATAGAAAAAATAAAAGTAGGAATTAAAGCAAAAAATGAAAGAATTAAAGACATTAAAAAGAATGGAAATAGTTTGATTCTGTTATAAATAAATATAGCGCGTCCATCATTGTACGCTACAAACTTAATTTTCATTTTACTCACCTTAACCTATTTACATTTTTATTGTACTCTTTTTTATATTAAGAATAAATAAAAAAAGTATGGCAAGTGGCCGACGTGTTCACATTACTAAATAGCAACATCACTCAACTACCCTACTTTAAAAAAAGCCAAAATTAAAAGAGAACACCCACAAGGAATGCTCTCTTAATAATAATTTTAATTTTCAAACGCTAATGGTGGTGGCGGTGGAGGAAGAGGTATAGAAGATTCAATGGATAAAGTTGCAATACCATTTTCATCAATCGTAATCACATATTTACTCATCAAAATATTAAAGGTAACGACCGCTTTTCCATTGACTACAGTAACTTGATAATCCGTATATGTATTACCACTATATGTAAAAGCATATTTTAATGATCCATCTGCATTTTCTTTCACTGTAAGCGAATATTCCACATTATCAATCGTCCAACTTCCTGCGTATTCTTTTAAATTAAAGTCTCCTTTATTTAAGGTTAAGGTGTTTTCTCCGCCCACAACTGTTGCGACATCATTTTCAATAGTAACTGTGTATTTTGTACCACTATCAGTAAAGACCAATTGATTGCCTTGTGCACTTTCTAATGTTACTTTATTTCCGTTAAAGTACACTTCTTGTCCACCAATAGAAAGAATGTTCGTACCATCGGTAAAGTAACCTTGATTGTTCACTAGTACTTCTTGAACATAATATAGAGAATCAAAGAAATTCACTCTAAGACCATTAAGATAAACATAAACATAGGTATTAGACCCTTCGACTTTAAAGGTTAAGCAAACTTCGCCATTCAAATAGCTATAATGGACATCTTGACCAGAATAGTCTTTTAAAACATTCTTACCATCAACAAGTGTTGTAATTTGAACGGTTTCATCATCACCAATAATGACATATTCTTTTCCTTGGTCACCTACATAAATATAAGTGCCTTCAATCTTCTTATAGTCTTCAACTTTAATATACCAATCTTCTTCAAGGGTGGTTAATTCATCACCTTGATAACCAATCTTAGAATACATCAAAGTACCTGAGCTTAAATATAACATATAAGCAACTGTAGAACTTTGATTCGTAAAGAACATATAGAATCCTAAGTTTAAATTATAGTCAAAAGTAACTGCATAATTTAAATCTTTAAAATTAACGTTATAATTTTCATCAATTTTTAATGTAGCGGTTGCGCCACGAGAAGTCCAATCAGCAACGAAACCTTCTAAATAGCTTTCTGAAGCAAAAATTGAATAGTTGTTAGCGGACATATCTTTTTCAAGAAGAAAAACGCCTTCTAATGAGAAAACATAAAGTGCATAAGTTTTGTCTTTGTAATCAAAAGTAACGCGAACTGCACGCATTTCGTCATCATATTCATAAGTTGCTGGATAAGAAACATTATTATATGTGACTGTAAAGTCATCGTTTACCACTAAGGTTTCAAGTCTATTTAATAACAAACCTGCCGATTCACTTGTAACTAACTTTCCTGCCCTTACGAAATTTTCATCATAAACTTCACGTGTACAAACATAGACGTCTTGATTATTTACATTTAAAGTTGCAACAGCGTTTTTATGAACAACAGATAAGTAAACTTGTTGACCATCTAAGGTAAATTGAAGGGTGAATTTTCTATTTCTAGCCACATAGGTAGGTGTAACTTCATTACCATCCACAGTGACTTTAAGAACTTCATTAAAGTCATCATCATATTCAGTGGCCACACTGATTTCTTTATTTCCATATAACCAAGTACCTTTTAAATCCTCTGTATTTAAACTCACAGCTTCTACTGTTTCGTTATTAGATTCAATGGTAAAGCCACCAACAAATGGACGAAGTACAAGGTCTTTATTATCGGCTTTAAGATGTGTTAACCAACCATAGTCATCGTCTTTTACTACTTCACTTTGATAGACGGTATCATTATATTTGAGTTTGTTTGCGTCTTCTCCTTCAGAAATGGTGATTTGACCATGTTTTGTATACCAATTGCCTTTATAATATTCCGCACTTGGATAAAGGTATTCCCAACCATAAGAGACATAATATAAAGCAATTGGATAATTTTCATCAGTAGAAGGAATCAAAGCAAAATCAAACATAAATTCAGTTAAATCATCTTGATCATAAACTAAAACTTGTAAAGAAGTTTCATATTCATTGGTTTTTTCATTTTTATATGTAGCAAATTGCGGATACCACACACTATCGTAATTAGAAAATTTACCGGTAGGAAGTTTTAAATCTGAACCAGAAATTGGAGTAATAAAATCATCAGTAAAGATTACTGTTTGAACAAAGCCTGCTGTTTCTTCTGTAGTAGCCCATGTACCTACATAATCATTATCCCATAAATAGAGATTATCTTCCGTTTTCCATTCTTCTTGATCGTATTTTTCTAATTTTAAAGAAGCATAATCTTCTTTAGGAACTGAAACACGATATTGAACGGACGATTGCTCTTTATCTTCTAAATAAAGATAATCAATATCAAAGGAAGAAACATCAGTAATCGTCTCACTTACGTATTTTTCCTTTTTTATATCCGTAATTTCTAGATTTTGACGAGATTCATTTTTAGAATCATACATAGAAGACGCACTGGCGGAAAGGTCTAATTCATATTTTTCACCAATAAAATGACCCTTCATCAATCCTAATTGTTCTTCAGTAAAATCTTTCTTTGGATCGGTTCCTGAAGTTGAGGTGGATGGTGGATTATTTCCTTTACAAGAAAATAAACACAAAACCGTTGCACCCATTAATGCAATAGACAAAGTTTTTTTCATATTATCATCCTTTCTTTTTAATGATAAAAAGAGGGTCTACATTATTAGACTATTTTTCCCCCTTAATATAAATGAAAGTATATTGAAATTTATGAAAAAAGTCAATAAGTCACCATAAAAACCTTCATCATCACCATAAAAACCTTCATCGCCATAAAAAAAGCCTTAGTGTTCTCACTAAAGCCATTTTCTTTAATCACTTAATGCTTCAACTAAACTATCGCTAAAAGTATCGCAAGAGTTATCTTTATGCTTTTCTCTCTTGTTGAACTTTTTGAAATGGAAATCACAACAATCTCCACCATAACCTAAAGTCTTCGTTCTTGAAAAGCCAATCTTTTTTAATCCACCATAACTAATATCATCGACATCACAGAATAATCGACAGAGTTCTGGGCATTCATTTTCTACACAAGCTGTATACCAAAGGCAACGATGGATGATAACATCATAATAATCTTTTCCTTTGGTTTGGACACTCTCTTGAAGATCGGTTTTACGCATATATTTAAGAAAGATTTTACTATAAATAGAATAAAAGCCTGGTACTTTTTCCCTTTTCTTCATTGAAGCATGTTTTTTAGCCGCTACAAAATCTATCATATACTTTCGCATATATTCATATGCCTTTTCTTGTAGTGTATTTTCATTTAAAAAAACCTTATATAACGCAATTCGAGGCAAAAGAGTTTGCACCATTGTCTTCATTTGATTCTTTGATTTATCTTTTGTATTCTCAATTAGTTTTTGTAGAAGATTCTCTTGCTTTTCAAATAATTTTATTCCATTTTCTTTTCCAAATTCTTGAATTAAAAATTTTTGAATTTGTTTTTGTTGTTTTATTCTCATTTTATAACCCCCCTAATGGATTAAAATAAAGTCTATGTGATATTGAGGATTTTCTTTACCACTTTGACTCCCATCCATTATATAACAAACTATTTTTTTTGGAAGAAAAATTTAATCATTTTTTAAATATGTCATAAAGTCAAAAAATTTAAATTAGTTAATTTTCTTACGATAACAATCACTTAATAATTTTTAAATATTAATTTTTAAACGAAAAAGACTATCGTCCAACCTATTTTAAAGGTCTTTCAATAGCCTATTTTTAATTTTAGTGCTTGAAATTACTTAATAAATAAAGAGCCAAAGAATCATGCCAAGAACAAACGATAATGCGTTTGCGACTATCGTATATATAATAATGAGTTCTCTTGTTTCATCTTTTCCACGCCTACAAAATATTTTAAATATCGCTGCTTCCACTACTACAATCATTAGCTCAACTAAAGCATAAATCAATACATGCCAAGGTGACTTTCCACCAAAATACGCAGTAAGATTCAAAGCAAGATTTAATCCGACTTGGGTAACAAAGTTAGTAATTCCAATAATCCATAGTGATTTTTTATTAAACTTAACTACTACCGCTAATAGCATTTCGACAGCTAAAGTCACAACAAGTCGAAGCAAGAACCCAAAGATTTCCTTTCCATACTGATACGATTTTTCTAATACGATCTTTTTTTCTAGAGATATCGGATCATCCTGATAGTTTTTCATATTATATTTAAAATAAGAATGAAAAGCATAGGTTTGTGTTGCTTCTGAAAGATAATAATTATCCGAAACTTTGTTATAAATAATCAAAATAAATTCTGAAGGCCACATATAACCACTTTCAATAACCAAACGAGTTGTATTTTCATAAAAAGAAGAAATATCCGTTAATTTCCACCCTTCTGGTAAAGTTACCTTGTTGTATATAAGAGTCAAATCATCTACATTTCCATAATAAGTTTTTCCATAATCTTTATCACCAGGAATAAAGAAATGATGGGGTCCATTATTCTTTTTCGTTCCATATGCGACAATATAATCCGATTTTTCAAGATTATAAATTTCTATGGTTGTTTGTGGTTTCGGACCTGTATCCGCATGCGCTACCGTAGGGGTGGAAGTAATAAAGAATATAAACGTAAATATAAATGCAAATAACGAAATGATGAATCTCTTCATTTGGTCGTCCCCCCTCTTAAAAATAAATGGTTTTTATGCATAAATTTTTATTCATCTTCTACTTAAATATATTTTACCATTTATGTTATAGAATCGGAATCAATGTTTTTTTATTTAGCAGAGTCCAGCTTTTTATAACTAATAATAAAATATATAATTTCCGCAATCGCTGTGATTACCCATGAAAAAATATAGAGTAAATACAATGAAGGAATTGTATGGAAATGCGCAAATATGGTATAAATCCACGCTACTCGGAATACACAAGAACCCATAATCACTATGACCGTTGGGGCAAAACTTTTTCCAATACCACGAGATGCCGCAATCGTACAATCCATAAAAGCGCTAAAAGCATAGGAAAAGCTCATAATTCGTGTCCGTTGTAATCCTGCTTCAATAACCTCTTCCTCATTAGCAAACATGGACAAAAATTCTCTACCAAAAAGGAACAACGCACTACCAAATATTGCCCCAATAATAAAAGAATAAGCAAGACCAATATAATAACTCTTTAATACGCGTTTTTGTTTTCCAGCACCGCGATTTTGCCCCATGAATGTTGAACAAGCCGTATAGAACGCTGACATGACATTATAAATGATTGTGTCTGCATTCGCGGCAGCGGAATTTCCTTCAACCATAACAGAATCAAAAGAATTAACGGCATTCTGTATAAATAAATTCGCTATAGCAAAGATAGCATTTTGAAGTCCCGCAGGAATACCCAGTCCTAAAATACGTTTTCCTTCTTCTTTATCCAATCCCTTTTTTAAATCGCGAAAGCGGAAAGAACATTCACTATCTTTTCGTCCCATATAAATAAGAATAAGTGCTACAGAAACGTATTGTGAAAGAATACTAGAAAGAGCGACACCATCCTCAGCCATTTTACAGACAATAACAAAAAATAAATTTAAAATCACATTCAAAATACCTGCAATCAAAAGATAGATTAATGGGCGTTTGGTATCTCCGTTTGCACTTAGCACACCATTACCAAAATTAAAAATTCCTAGTGCTGGCATACCTAAAGCATAAATGCGGAAATAAAGCACTGCACCATCAATTAAATCATCTTTTGTTTCAAGTAGTTCAAGGATAAACTTTGCCGATAAAAGACATAGTAATGCAATAATACAACTAATAATTAAACATATGACAAATGATGTACGAATAGATGCTATGGTACTCTCTTTATCCTTTGCCCCCAAGTGATGGGCCACACGAACATTGACCGCGCTTCCCATTCCAATTAGGAAGCCTGTAAAAAGTGTGACAAGGGTTGTAGTTGAACCAACTGCTCCTAAAGCTTTTGCACTTGAAAATTTACCAACAACGGCCACATCTGCCATATTAAAAAGTACTTGCAATAATTGAGATAACATCAGCGGAAAACTAAAAAGAAAAATATTTTTCCATAAAGAACCTTCCGTTATTTGAATCTTACCTTGGGTGTTTTCCGTATTAAGATTTTGATCTTCCATATTGATAAACCTCCGAGAACTCACTTATTGCATACTTTAAATCGATAAGTTTGAGCATTCTATAAATTTTTTCATCTCGTTATTAACAAGAAAGTGCTGAGAATTCACGTTTTTTTCACAAAATTTTTCTTTCATTTTAACTAACAAATTTCAGTATATTTTCTATACTCTTTTAGAAAAAATCATTATCTCCTACATATTGATACACCTAAACATTTATGAAAGTCAACTATTAACTTCATTTTGGTAAGAAAAAAAGCTTGATAGATTTGTACCAAACTCTTTTTTCTTGTAATAATTTCTCTTATCAAAGCCCTACAGAGGCATATTCTTTTGTCTTTTTATATTTTAATCATCTATTTTTATTTTTGTTAAAAATGTGAAATAAAACGTCAATTAGCCAATTAATTCGCTCATCAACATGACAATAAGACCAACGACAGGTGCAAACACAATACCAATTATCATTCCTTTTACACTGCCTTTAAAATGAAACCAAACCACTGATTTTTCAAAAGGCTTACTTTAGCCATTTTATAAAATTTATCAAAAGGCGCTAGCAAAATGTTAATGACTAAGAAATCGTACCAATCGACCACTAACCATAAAAGATATGCTGTAATCATAGCGTTTAAGATTTTTGTAATGTCATTAATAAAATATAGAACGAGAGCAAATAAAATGGCATAAATCATCATTGCAATTAACTTACGAATCATATCACTCTTTTTTGTAGGTGCCGTTTCTTGTACAATACCTAAACTACGTAAAGGTTCTATAACCACGGGTGGATAATCGTTAGTAAAAATTTCTCTCTTTTTTGCACACATTATTTATAGCATTAGCGTAAACAATACACAAGCGACTATACACTCAATCATAAAAATCATCTAATTCATATTTCAATTACTTTTGAGATTCAAATAGAACTAATTAAAATTAGTTATTCTGTGGTATTAAAATATTTGTCAACTTCTCATACATTTGCGGAATCCATCTCGTTACCGTATCATAAACAATTTCCATATTTACGACTCCATAATCATGGACTATTCTATTTCGCATTCCTTTAATTGCCATCCAAGGAATTTCACAATATTTCATTTTAAATTCGTTAGAAAGGCAACTGTTATTTTCTGCAATTTGAATAATACGGAACATAATTGAGTCTACTAGTAGAATATTATTTTCTATTTCGTCTTTTGTTTTTCCTTTGGTGTGTTCAATTATAAACTCCAAATCAGATAAAATTTTTTCAATATAATACTCATCATTTTTTACGTTATCCATAAATCTTTATCCCATCCTTTAATATTTCTTTTACAAGCGTAGGATTGTTATCTAATTGTGTTACATCCAATAAGTCAATTTTCTTTTTCAATTGTTCTCTTAGTATTTCTATGAGTTCAAAGTATTTCATTCCATCTACTGGCATTGCAACTAACAAATCAATATCGCTAATTTCTGTTGCTTTACCTTTAGCATATGATCCAAATAAATAGCAAAAGTCTACCGAATAATTTTTAAATATTTCACTACATATTTTTTTAATTTGGTCTATGGATAATATCCCATGGTTCTCATCGAGGAGATTCGCATTTTTTAATGTTTCTACGATATACCTATATTTCAAAGATGATTCATCGATTTTACCTGCTTCATAATTTACATATGTTCTTCTAGTCACACCTAAAAGTTGTGCAGCTTCTTCTTGCGTTAAATTGCTTTGTAACCGAATGTCTTTCAAGCTCATTTTCAATCACCTCATAATTATTATGAGGCTTTTCTCATTAGCTTTCAAGAGATTTGTGAATTTTTTTCTCATTAAAAAACAATAATGTGAATTTTTTTCTCATTTTTAATTTAATTAATGTGAAAACAATTATAAAAATATTTGATATAGTTTTTAAGCTATAAACCATTTATTAATGGTATCCACCTGTGACTTATCATTATAGTTAGTTTTTGCCTAAAATCTTATTATTTTCTAACACTTTTATTTTATTCTATAATGCTATTAATCAAATCTACTTAGTTTACCAATAATATAATAAAATTTTTCAGTCTATCCATTTTTCCCATACATTAATCGTTTCATAGCGTCATATGCTTTCTTTTCAATAGATGAATTATCATAGGATATACTTTCCATCATTCTTTCAGCAGCGTCAACAATATCATAGGTATGACATATATTATAATATTTGATTATTTCACTTGCATTAAAAAGTCTATAGATTGATTTACTTGAAAGTTTATATTTAATGGAAAGACATCTATAAATATATACAATCCAAAACATTTATCTTTTCCTATATACTTTATCATTCTAGCTTTTTAAATTCCATCATCTATGAATCTCTCTATTTTCAACACGCTTTCTTTTTTACACACAATAACTTGATTATGAATTAGTTCATAAACAAGTTATGTCATTGAAGAAATTCGACATTGCGGAAAACTAATAAAAAGCCCGGTAGAGCGCACTCTATCAGACCAGTTTTAATATTGATATGTAAATTAGCGTCATTAAAAACATCTATACGATTATTAAAAAATACAATTAATAATATTTTAGTTTCCAATATAAGTCACGTTACATGGGTCATCATTGATGATGATTTGATAATCATAATTGAAATCAATAGAATATTCTTCTTTTTCTAATCTTCCCGATTCTTTTTTGATTCTAATGATATGCTCATCTTTTAAAAATACTGTTCCTTTTTCATTTGTATAGGTTTCTTCGTTATTCCCACAAATAAAGAAATAACTATCGCGAAAATAGCATTCATCTAAATGAGTAAATTCTTTTACTAAATATGTGGCTTCTTTCTTTGGAGTTAATCCTACATAAACATATATTCTATCTACTGTATAGATAAATTTATAGTTTTAAATTTTTAAATAATCTAAAACTTGTTTACTATATTCTTTAGCGCTCACACTAGAATCAACATAAACTTTAGGAGAAGCAAATGCATTTTGATCAACAAATAAAAGATTCCCTTCAGGATGGGGACATCTTCAATCAGATGCTTTTTTAAATAGTCATTCGGAAAGAATTATCCTTGATGGTAAAGAGATTTTGAGCATGAAGATAACAAAATAGCAAAAGTTAAAGATAATGCAATAAATAAGATTTTTTTCATATGAATTTCTCCTCATGTCTAGCTAAATTAAAGTCAACTCTTTCAATAATTTTTTATTCTACAAAGATTTAATTATTCATAACATAACATATTTGGTGAGATACTGTTCATTTTAAATCGTTCATCTTCAATAATAGAAATAACCTAAATATCGCAATATTGTCATTAACTAAAAAAGTTGGCCATCACTATTCTAATGATCACCAACTTTTATTTTTAATCTAGAATTTCGTTTTCAATTTTACTTCTTATTGAAAACATTTCTGTTTATGATTTCTGCAAACACGTCATAACCATCATCATTTAAATGGATGCCGTCAGGTCTATAAAGTTCCTTTTTGGCTTCGCCATCTCTTGTTAAATCATCAAACGTGTCTATTCCATTCAACCACTGCGTATTGGCTACAAGTTCTTTCATTTCGTCTATAAATTGACCATATTCATAGTTGAATTTACCGCCTTTATAGCAACTTGGAACTGCCATGGAATAAATGTAATAAATCTCGGCGTTAGGGAAATCTTCATGCATTTTGTTCAACAATTGCTCCATCAAACTTCTAGTATACGCTCCCGTATGTCCCATATTGTTGATATTGTTACCACCTAAGAAGATGATAATAATCGATGGATCAAATGGTTTTACTAATTTATCATAAGCGTAAAGCCAATCTTCTACAATCGTTCCACCGATACCGACGTTGTAACCGAGTCTACCACCAATATCAGTTTGCCAATCTTTCCAATAATCCATGGTGCTTGAACCCATGATGAGTACACCGCCTTTTTCCGCTGATTCATATTGTTTGGCAAGAGAATTCATTCTTGAATCATAAGGTGAAACATAAGTATATTCTTCCATATTTGATGTAAAATTCTCTATATCTACTTTATTTGTGTTTATCGTTATATTTTTCAAAACTAATGTTCCGCCCTTTCCACCAATTGTCGCTGTGGCATTTTTCAAAAATTCAAATTCTACCGTATGATAGACATAACCATTGATAAGAAGTGAAATCTTACCACCATAATTCACAAGTGTAAAGTTCATGGTCGCATCGTTTTTCACTTGTGGTCTTACAATGAGCGTATACCCTGTCCAGTTATCGTTACCATTTTTAATTTCATGGAAAACCTGATAATAAGATCCAGTGTATTCAAATACATATCTAATCGCATGCGTTGCGTCTACATATGCACTTAATTCTCCTTGTGTCCAGGCGGCATATTCACCGAATTGCATTCTACCAGAAGCAAGCCAGTATTCTCCACTTACGGCCTTATTATCTTTAAAGATAAAGGCTTTATCATAAGCACTTTCCGTTTTATAGTAAGTTCCTGTATTGCCATTCGTGAAGCAACCATTATCTCTAAATGTATCTTTTTCCGCTGAGAATTTTACTTCTTCTGCTGGTGTCGTACTATCTTCAAGAGAATTGACAAGTGCATCAAAATCGTCTCCATAATATGTTTTAAAATTATCGAAAGTCACGTTGCAATATTGTCTCATCGCTAAGGTAAACATTGTATAGCCCCAATTGGCTTCTTGACTATATACAAGCTTATAATTGGTTAGATAACTTTCATCTTTGAAATACATCTTCAATTCTTTTCCACTATACACGAAGATGTAATCGGCTTGATATTCCGTGCCTTTTGGTAAGGTGTTATTTTCACAAATCACTTGCGATGCTGCTTTTCCGTTTTCCGTCGGATAAGCATAAATACTATTATTAGTCGGATAACGGAAAATGTGGAATTTTACAAAGTTTTGCACGTTTTTGGCAATTTGTAATTCGACTTTACTCGCTTTACCACCTGTAGTTTTTGTGTCGTTTATTTTTAAATGTCCAGAAATGGCATACTCATAACCACCCACAGGCACTCCATTTTGATAAAGCGCACCCATTACTCTTTGGTCTGAATCTTTACCTTCAACGTATATTTTTCCATCAACATTCTCAACAAACTCACTTATATTTTGTGAAGTGTTGATGAGTGAAACACCTGTTAATTTGTCTTTATAATCAATAAGTGCATTTTGATACATGCTTTTTACTTTGGCTTCGTCGGATTCAATTTGTAAATTTTTCATGTGCGCAGTACATTCATAAGTACTTAAAAACATTTCGGTATAATTAAGTTCAGGAAGCGCTCTTCTATAGATAACCTCACCATTTAACATCATCGCCACACTGCCGTCCACTACGACTAAACCCATATTGACGCCTTTTTCTTGATTATACTCAGTAGAAGAAACATGCTCTATATAATTAAGGAAGTTTGATCTATCCTTGTAGTCTGAGAAAATAAGATAATGGCTTTCGTCCACTCCTCTTAACGCAAAACGGATTTGATAGTTATCGGCGTAGACCGCTGATAAAACCACTTCATTCCCTTGCGTAAGCGATTGCGGATAGATTTGTGCTGAAAAAGCATAACTACCTTTTAAGTTTTTTCCTTTTTCATCCGTGACCGCTGCCGAGCCATTTAACGAATAGAAAAGATTTTCATAATCATAAGTAACGTACTTTTTGTCACCGACACCTGTAAGAGAATGTGTACCGAAAGGAAGGGCAACATTCACTTCTACTTTCACTTCATTGGTTTTCGTTCCATCTTGAGATAAAACGTTGAAACTAAACTTATGTGTTGGTTTATCAAAACTAATTTGCACGGTTGAACCATCAGATGATTGATAATCGCACACACTAGTATAATCTTCTAAATTCAAAAGCGATGCATATTCACTTTCGCTCAATGTAACTTTACCATCGACGACTTGTTTATTATAGATTGTCTTTATGTTGATATCGGTACGATTAGATAATACCGTAAGTGTAATCACATATCTTGCTGTCGTTCCGCTTGGAGAGGTTAAATCAAAAATAAGTTGGTTCCCTTCTACGGAGATAACCGCTTGTACTCCATTTGAAAGCTTATATTCACAATTTTTTTCAGGTGACAAAAGAAGCGCGTCATATTGTGATTGAGTTAGCGTAACGCAACTATCTTTTACCTCCACTCCTGCCACAGCAGTAACAGTAAACCCATCAAGTGGGTTGATTTCGCTTGTTGACACGCTAGGCGTAGTACTTGAACTAGGTGTAGTGTTCGAACTTGTTGTTGAATCAAGTGTAGTACTCGAACTCGTCGTTGGATTAGCCGTAGTAGTTACTCTCGTTGTTCCTCCACAAGCGCCTAAACACATTGATAAAGCGAAAGATAACATTAAAAATGAGATTTTTTTCATGCTTTTTCTCCTTCAATTTTTCTTTCTGTTGACATAATTTCAATATGTCAAGTATACTTGAATTATATCAAATTCCTTTTTTTCGTTTGAATGCGTAAAATTGCAAACTTGAACACAATTACAGGTAATATAGAATTATGAAAACAACAAAAAGAACAGTAGATTTACTTCCTGGCACTACATTAGCCATCCGCCCAGATAATTATTATCGTCACCCACTATTATACAATGTTGCACAATCAGGGTATGTAGTTGGTGGCATAAACCACTCCGTTTCCAGAAAAGGATATAATTCTTATGGATTATATGGAGTTGTTAAAGGCGAAGTCGTCTTAAAAACCAAAAACAAAACATATAAAGCCTGTGCTGGAGACACGTTATTTTTTTCACAACAAGATGCTCATACCATTATCAACGGAGGCAATGTTCCTTACGAAGCGTACTTTGTATATTTGTATGGGCCTGAAGTAAAGGGATTTTATGATAGTTTTCAATCCAAATTTGGCTATGTAATGCCAGGATTTATTCCTCCATCCCTTACAACAGTCACTCAGCAAATTACAACGATGATCCAATCAGATAATGAAGATAAGTACCTCATTTCTTCACTTCTTTACAATATGTTGACCGAACTTTTGAAGAAATGTGACGTAAGCGATGGGTGTGGTGGAATCACAGACGCAATCAAATATGTAATGGAACATTATAAAGAAAAAATAACGCTTGACACACTCTCTTCCATGGTATATATGGACAAGTTTTATTTTATAAGACAGTTCCATTCTCTCACTGGTTTTACTCCAAAAGAATATCAGAATGAGCTTCGTTTGAATGAAGCGTTGAGTTTACTTAAAAATACCGACTTATCGGTAACCGCAATCGCTAACGAGGTCGGCTTTTCTGACGCAAGAGGGTTAATTGCGCTAATTAAAAGTAGAAAAGGTTGCTCTCCGTCACAATTAAGAAAAAAATAAAATGCATTTGTTTTAGTAAATAAAATCATTTCTTTAAAAAAATAAAGCATTTCATCCTATTCCCAAATGTTAAACATTTTTTTGGGAATAGGATTTTTGTAATTCATTTTAAGCTTTTTTGGCGAAATAAATCAATAAGCTGGCGCAATATTTGGCGAAATAAGGTATTTTTATAAGTTTATTATTTTCAATTATGAGCATTTCTTATTTCATAGATGATCATTAACTTTTACTTTATTAGTTAATTATAATTACCTTAACTAATATGGAATTCATTATTTTTATTCAATTTGAAAGTTGGGCTTGTCAAAAAGACTACATATTATGACTTCCATTCTCAATCATTGTCTTTACATGAAGCATTATAATTAGCTTCTTTAATATAGTATCCACCAGTCTTTTTCGAGCCACGCAGTTCAATGTAGTTTTTAATCTCTCTTTTAATAACATTTCTTATCTTATCTACGGTCAAATTTTCAAATGTTTTACTTAGTTCTGACAATATCATTGGAACTTTAGTTCCTGGATTTTTTTGAATAAATTTCATTACTTCAAGTCCAAGATCACTAATTGTTTCTTTTATTTGGTCATTTATTTGGTCATTTATTTGGCCACTTATTTGGTCATTATTTATCTCCTCATAATTAAGATTAGGAAGATAAACAATAAAGAAATTTTCGCTATCATAAAATTCTGGCTTTTTTTGATTTTGAGTATGCGCCCAAAGTTCTTGGAATTTTTGTTTCAAAATTCTCAATAAATCCTAATAAAAAACCTGGTAATATGGTACCAGGTCTAAGTTACTATAATGGTCGGAATAGTGGGATTTGAACCCACGACCTCTTGGTCCCGAACCAAGCGCACTACCAAGCTGTGCTATATCCCGGGAGAAGATAGCTAAAAAGCTATCTATTAAAATTCAAAGGAGAATAAGTCCATTTGATTGGTGTCTTGAAGATCATCTAAAACATGAAGTTCTTCTAAAGCCGCCATATTTTGAGAATTGAGTTTGGTTCTTTCAACCAAATCCTCTTTGGATAAGAATGGACCATCTTTACGCGCTTCAATAATACTTAAAGCTGCGTTTGCGCCTAATCCATCAATTGCGCTGAAGGAAGGAATTACCTTTCCTTTTTCTTTATCAACAACGAAACGTGTCGCTTCTGAACGATATAAGTCGATATTTTCAAAACTATATCCTCTTTCATACATCTCTAAAGCAATACATAACGTTTTTTCTTGTTCTTGCTCTTTTGCCGATAATGCGCCAGCGCCGTTAGTATTATATCGTTTTTCTTTGAGTTCTTCAAGTCTACGAATAATAGCTTCTCTTCCCTCTAACATTGGTTTTAAATCATATTGATCACAACGAATGGAGAAGAAACAAGCGTAGTACGCTAAAGGCTGATAAACTTTAAACCAAGCAATACGTACCGCCATCATAACATATGCAGTAGCGTGTGCTTTTGGAAATAGGTATTGAATTTTATTACAAGAATCAATATACCATTGTGGTACGTTATTCTTTTTCATAATTTCTTCGTATTCTGGTTTAACTTTTTTACCTTTACGAACGTCTTCCATAATTTTAAAAGCGGTAGAGGGTTCTACTCCCATTTTAGAAAGACCAATCATAATATCATCACGGCAACCAATAACATCTGATAATGTACAAGTTCCACTAGTCACTAAATCTTGCGCATTTCCGTTCCACACGTTCGTACCATGAGATAAGCCAGAAATAATTAATAAATCGGCAAAAGTTTTAGGACGGGTCTCTTTTAACATACCACGGACAAAGTTTGTCCCGAATTCTGGTAAACCTAGAGCACCGGTCTCCTCCTTTAAATAGTTAGAGGAGCGATGTAAGGCTTTATCGGATGAAAACAAAGAAAGAACTTCTTTATCACCCATTGGGATGGTCGTAGGATCAATACCTGTAATATCTTCTAACATCTTCATTGCTGTCGGATCAACGTGACCTAATAAGTCGAGTTTTAATACGTTATCGTGAATCGCATGGAAGTCGAAATGGGTGGTTTTCCAGTTTGCATCTTTTTTATCCGCTGGATATTGAATTGGTGTAAAGTCATAGACCGAATAATCACGCGGAATAACAACGATACCTCCAGGATGTTGACCAGTGGTTCGTTTTACATCTTGACACCCCACCGCAATACGTGCAATTTCCGCTCGTGAAATGGTATCTGGGTTTTTACCAATTCTTTCAAAATAGCCACGGACATAACCAAAAGCGGTTTTTTCTGCAACGGTTTCAATCGTTCCTGCTTTAAATACGTTATCTTTTCCTAATAATTCTTTGGTCATTTCATGGGCTTTAGCTTGATAATCACCTGAAAAGTTTAAATCGATATCAGGGACTTTATCCGCGTTAAAGCCTAAGAAGGTTGCGAAAGGAATATCTTGTCCATCATGAATCATTGGTGTTCCACAATGTGGACAATTTTTTTCTTCTAAGTCAAAACCCGAATGAATCTCCGGACGATCGGTAACAAATTCACTATATTTGCAGTGTGGGCAACGATAATGTGGTGGAAGTGGATTCACTTCTGTAATGGACGCCATCGTCGCAACGAAAGAGGAACCGACCGAACCTCTAGATCCAACTAAGAAGCCATCTTCATTTGCGCGTTTAATTAACTTATGCGCAATATAATAAATAACGGAATAGTTATGTTTAATAATACCAGTTAACTCTTTATCTAAGCGCTCTGCAACTAAATCTGGTAATTTTCCTTCATAACCATACCAGGCATAGCATTTATCATAACAAAGCTTTTGTAATTCTTCTGCACAGTTTTCAATTTTAGGCGCATATAGTTCCGATTTAATAGGGAACAATTGTTCAATTTGATCACTTACCCAATGCGTATTGGTAATGACATATTCTTTGGCTTTTTCTTCACCAAAAATTGGAATAAAGGCATCTAACATTTCTCTTGTCGTTCTAAAATGTTGATCTGGATTTGGATACATCGGTTGAGATTCTCTTCTAAATGGGTTTAAAGGATGGCGTACGCCTTGAATTCCTTTGGCCATAATATAGACATCACGATAAATTTTGTCTTCCGGGTTTAAGTAGTGAGCGTCACCAGTAGCCACGACTCTTTTTCCCATCTTTTCAGCGGCAGAAGCGATATCTTTTACAAACTGCGTTAATTTTTCTTTTGATTCAATTTGTCCATCATAAAGTAAGAAAGAATAGTTTTCTAATGGTTGAATTTCGATATAGTCATAGAATTTTACTTTTTCTTCTAATACTTCTTTTGATCTTGTCATGGCCGTATCAAAAACTTCCCCATTAAAACAAGCTGAGCCAATAATAAAGTTTTCTCTATATTTTTCAATTTGACTACGAGGAATTTTCGGTAAATCCGCAATATATTCAATGTTGGATAAGGACACTAATAAGAATAAATCTTTTAATCCTTGTGGGTTTTTAGGATAAACAACGACATGTTTCGGTCTTAAATGTTTCAATAATTCAACACTTGCCTCTAAGTTATTTAAATCGCAATGTTTCATATTGAAATTGTTTTTGGTTAAAATTGCTAGCATCGCTAACCAAACGTCTAATAATACTTCCGCGTCGTAATCAGCACGGTGCGCTTTGCCTTCTTCATAGGTCACTTCTAAGTTTCTTGATAAAGCACCTAAGTTATGTTGACGCGCTTCTGGGAACATATAACGCGATAAGGATAAAGTATCAATAACTGGGTTAGATACCGATGGATATCCCATTTGATGGAAAGCTTCATTCATAAAACCAATATCGAAGTCAGCGTTATGAGAAACTAAAATAGAATCTTTAATAAAATTACGAATAATCTCCACTGCTTCTTTGATATAAGGTTTTCCTTTCAGCATTTGGGGAGTAATATTTGTTAAGTTTTGAATTTTTTTCGATAATACAAAGTCATCGCCTGGATTCACTAATAAATCAAGACGATCGACGATGACGCCACCTTCTAAACGCACCGCGCCAAATTCGATAATACGATCATATCGAGCAGATAAACCTGTGGTTTCAAAGTCGAATACGACATAACTTGCTTTATTTAATATGACATCTGATGGATTTTGAATATAGGATAGTTTTTCATCCACCATGTACATTTCGCAGCCATATAAAACTTTAATATTAAATTCTTTGGCGGCTTTTTGCGCTTCTGGAAAAGCCTGAACATTTCCGTGATCAGTTAATCCAATCGCAGGATGACCAAAATGCGCCGCTAATTTACAATAATCGGTAATGGTTGCGACCGCATCCATCGCAGACATTTTGGTATGAAGATGGAGTTCAATTCTTTTTTCTTCTTCATCATCTTCTCTTAATGGATCTGGCTCTAAGAAATCAATAAAATGGGCTAAAATAACAATTTGTTGCGTGAATTTATCGATTTGCACCGAGCCACGAATACGTGCCTTTTTGCCTTTTTTTATTTCTAAGATTTTTTCTTCATTTATAATTTTGTTTTCAAAAACACGGACCGCAACGGAATAGGTTAAATCGGTAATATCAAAAGTTAATATCTTTTTTCCTTCGCGAGAGGTTTTCATTTCATCAACAAAGAAAATATTACCTTGAACACTGACATTTCCAGAATTGGTATCAATATCAATAATTTTCATTTCGGTATAATCGCCACGTTTAAAAGCAGCTTTTTGTCGACGAGCTTCTTCTTCTCTTTTTTTCAGTTCAGGAACGACTTGATCGATATAAGCTAAATGCTCATCTTCTAATGTTTCTTCTTGTTGTTCAGGTTCTTCAATCACTTCTTTTAAAGTAAAAGGATATCCTAAATAAGTCAAAAAGTCTTGGAATTCTTGAATCGTTCCATGCATTTTATCTCTTTCTAATGCACTTTGAAATATACAATAGATTTCTCTATCGCGAAATGTAACGTTTAAAGGATTCAAAGCTAAATGATAAAAAGATTTATACCAGGTATAAAGTAAATCTAATACTTCATTACAAGATGGAAGTTGGGTATAGGAAAAATGAAGAACATACGAATAATCAATGAATTCTAAATGATGACGAAATTCATATAACAAATCAAAATCCCAAGGAGTTTCTTTTTTGATTCTATAGTGCCAAATGCCATTTTCTTTATAGAACGCATTTTCTTTTTCAAAAGACAAATCAAAGCGATCAACGTCTTCTAATTGTATGGATTCTAAAAATCGTTTCATTGTCTCGTCCATGTTGCTCACCCACTTCTTTAAAACTACCAATCAACTAAAATATTCCAATAATATCTTTGATAAAAACAACGGCCATTAATGCAAATAATAAAATCATTCCAATAGTGGAAACAATATTTTTTACTTTAGAAGGGATTTCCTTTTTGGTAATGCCTTCTACAATAATCACTAATAAATGCCAGCCATCTAAGCCGGGGAAAGGCAATAAATTAAAGATGGCTAAGTTCACAGAAATCATACCCCAAAGCATTAAATAAGAACCAAATCCATAATTTAATATTTGCGAAGAAACTTGAAGAATGGCAACAGGACCACCAATTTGGTCATAGCCTTTACCAACAAAAAGGCCTGCTAAAGTTTTCGCGATTAAAGAAGTGGATTCCCACCAATCTTCACCTGCCACTTTTAAAGCTGTACCAAATTTATAACGGAAGGTTCTAACAAAACTAATGCCCATCGTTTCCCAGCCATAGAAAACTTCGGTTTTGCTTTCACTAGCGATAACTGCAGATAAAGTCATCGTATGAGGATTTCCTATAAATTCAGGATTTTCTTTAAACTCTTCATATGTACAAGTGTAAAGCGTAATATCAATTTTATCTTTCGCATTTGTTGGCGTTGGAATTTTGTTATTAAAAGCGTCTGTTAAATCGGTATAACTTTTAATTTCAACCGATTGTAATTCTTCCTTTTCTTTCTCAAAAGGTATATATTGCCAAGTGATTTTACGAACGAATTCATCAGTGGTTAAACCAGCTGCATGCGCTGGACTCTCTTTGTCATCCAACTTTTCGACTACGGTAATTTGATTTGTACCATATCTTTGGGGAAAGAAAACCGTATTTGCGGCAAATAAAACATAACCTAGAACAAAGTTTAAAATAATACCTGCAGAAACAATAATGGCACGTTTCCACTTTTTCACCGCTAATAAACTACGTTCAGGTGGTACTTCTACACCTTCAGGAATCGTTTCACTTTCACCATACATAGCCACATAGCCACCTAAAGGAATCGCTCTTAAAGAAACGATGGTTTCTTGACCTTTTTCCTTTTTCGGCTTTTTTTGCCAAATAGCGGGTCCAAAGCCAACGGAGAATTCAAAGCAATAAACTTTAAATAATTTAGCCATGGACAAGTGTCCTAATTCATGAATAATGACCAGAACACCTAAAGAAATAATAAACAAAATCACACTTAGAAAACTAATCGATGTGGATGCTAAAATCGTCATTTTACATTCATCTCCTTTACGAGTAAACTTGCTTCTTCTCTTGTTATTTTATCCGCATATAAAACATCTTCTATCGTAGGATTTTCAATAACACGATGACGTTTCATACAAGTTTCAATAATTTTTTCAATTCCTAAGAAAGGAATTTGATGAGCTAAAAAAGCATAAACAGCAACTTCATTAGCAGCGTTTAAACACGCTAGCATCGTGCCTCCTTGTTCCATGGCTTTTCTAGCAAACTCCACACAAGGATAACGATCTTTATGGAATGCATGGAAATGTAAAGTACCAAATTCTTCTAATGGTAACTTAGAACATTGCACTTCTTTTCTCTTTAAATGATATAAAGCATAGGAGATTGGGATTCTCATATCGCTTGGACCTATATCGCATAAATAGCTACCATCTTGACATTCAATTAATGAATGAACTTTCGATTCATCATGTAATAAAACATCAATTTTTTCCATCGGCATATGGAATAAATAATGTGCCTCAATGATTTCAAATCCCTTGTTCATCATAGTAGCACAATCGATGGTAATTTTTTGTCCCATCGACCAAGAAGGATGCTTTAAAGCTTGTTCCACCGTCACGCTTTCTAACTCTTCTCTTTTTAAGTTTCTAAAAGCGCCACCAGAAGCTGTTAAAATTAACCGGCGTACTTCTTTTTTATTCCCTTTTAAACATTTAGCTAAAGCGACATGCTCAGAATCAATCGGATAGATTTTCGCACCGGTTTCTTTTTGCGCTTTTTCTAAAAGTTCTCCACCAACCACTAAAGATTCTTTGTTTGCTAAAGCCACAGAAATTCTTGCTTTTAAGGCGTGGTAGGTAGGAACAAAGCCGCAAAACCCTACTAAAGCATTCACCGCTAAAGTTGGTTTAGAAGCATCAATGATATCCAATAAACCTTGGTCTCCATAAAAGAAGTGAACCAAAGGATATTGTTTTTTAAGTACTTCATAGTCTTCTTTTTCTTGCACACAAATGTACTTCACTTCTTTAAAAGTAGCCAAAATCGTAGGAATTTGTTCAATACGATGTCCTAAAGAAAAGCCTACTAAATGAAAACGTTTGTCGTTTTTCATTACATCTAAAGTTTGATTCCCAATGGAGCCACTAGCCCCTAATAATAAGATATTCTCTTTCATCATTTTTAAATCAAGAAATTCCACTTATTATTTAAGAAAATCACGAAGATAGCGACAAAAAGCGCTACACAAAGAAGGGAATCAACACGATCTAATACACCGCCATGGCCTCTTAATAAAGAACCATAGTCTTTAATTTCAAAATGTCTTTTTAAAGCGGAGAAAATGAAATCACCTAAATTAGCAATAAATGGCATTAGGAAAGATAAAATCAAAATCCAATACCAATGCTTATGATCTAAAATAGGAAGTAAAGGATGCCCCACTTTACAACAGACAAAGGCAAATCCTGCACTTACAACAAAAGATAGAATGACACCACCAAAGAAACCTTCCCAGGTTTTCTTAGGAGAAATTCTTTCATTCATTTTATTTCTTCCAAATAAAACCCCTGTAAAATAAGCCCCAATATCGGTAGTAAATGTTCCAATAATTACATAAAATAGCAACAATGAAGTTTGGAATGTATTCGGCATAATTAAATTGATTTGTGCTTCATCCCATCCTCTTCCAACGGAAGCATCTACAAATGCTTGCTTTGGAAAATAGCGTAGGAATAATATCGCCTGCATTGCGATACCAATAAAGACGGACATGGTAAATAGATAAGTTACATCATTAATTCCAAAGTTTTTATCTAATATGGATAAGAAAAATAAAACAAATATTGTTGTAGCTACTCCAATAGTAGAAACCGAAATACTTGCCGATGTAACGTCTTTTCCATCTCGGTTAATAATGGTAAAGAAGCCACTTTCAAACGACCATGATTCTACCCAGTTATCCGCAGCAACATTTTCCATATTATTTTTGGCCATAATCCAAAATACAAATGAAAACGTCATAACATAAATAAACCCATGGACAAAGGTAGAATATCTTTTATGAATTGGCGCGTTAATAAATTCGTGAATAATGATTAATAGCGCGACGGAAATAAAAATTAAAAACCACCATCCGCCGATTAAAATCGTTGGAATACCAATTAACGCTAAAATAGCCGCGGTAATCGTTCTCGTCCACATGGACTTTTTAGTATCTTCTGAAATTTTATTTACTTGCATCTTTTCCATTACTAAGTCCTCCATATCGACGATCACGCGATTGATACTCTTCTAAACAAGAGATAAATTGTTTTCTTTTAAAATCAGGCCAACAAGTTTTGGTAAAGACCATTTCTGCATAAGCAAGTTCCCAAAGCATAAAATTAGAAATTCTTTGTTCACCTGAAGTACGAATTAATAAGTCTACATCGGGTAGACCGGCAGAATCTAAATAATGAGAAAAAGTTTCTTCAGTTAATTCTTCTTTATTTTCATCCGCACTATATTTTCTAATGGCGCGAATAATTTCATCTCTACCGCCATAATTTAAGCAAATATTAAAAACATAGTTTTGATTATTTTTGGTTTTTTCTTTTGCTTCTTGAATGACGTCTTGCGTTCTTTTAGGAAGGCGAGATAAATCTCCCATCGTTCTTACTTTAACACCATCTCTCATTAGATGATCAATTTCACGATGGAAAAATTCTTCTAAATATTCAAAAAGATGTTGAATTTCATCTTGTGGCCTTTTCCAGTTTTCGGTAGAAAATGCATATAAAGACATAACTTGAATATGAAATTCTTTACAAACATCAAAAATTTCTATAATACGTTTACAGCCTTCTTTATGACCTAAATGACGGGGTAATAATCTTTTTTTCGCCCAGCGTCCATTTCCATCCATAATGAAAGCCACATGCGTTAATGGTTTTGTTAATTGAAAAGCAGTTTCTTCTTTCTTTTTCAAAATGGAACCCTCCTTTTTTATAATGTATTTACATTATACATTATAAGAGGCCATTAATGATACAAAAAAAAGAAAAAGGATGAGAAATTTCTCACCCTTAAATCGACATGATTTCTTTTTCTTTTTCGCTAACGATTTCGTCCACCATTTTAATCGCGGCATCGGTCTCTTTTTGAAGGTCTTCTTCTAAGCGACGACGCATATCTTCTGGTGTTTCTTTGTCCGCTTTTACGAAATCCATATATTCACGACGGACATTACGAATAGCGACTTTGGTATCTTCGCCATATTTTTTGGCGTTTTTCGATAAATCTCTTCTTCTATCTTCGGTTAAAGCGGGGAAGATTAAACGAATGGAGGTTCCATCGTTAATTGGGTTAATACCTAAATCTGAACCATTTAATGCGGTTAAGATGGCTTTAATATCACCTTTATCATAAGGCTTAATTAAAAGTTGACGTGGTTCTGGTGAAGAGATGGAAGCGATTTGATTGATTGGCATGGGTGAACCATAATAATCAATTTCAATATTGTTTAAAATTGCCGGGCTTGCTCTTCCTGTACGAAGGGTCACTAATTGAGAGCGTAAAGCTTCAATTGATTTTCCCATTTTGGTTTTACATTCTAATACTAATTCATCCATAATTTATTCTCCTTTCAAAATTCTTGTTCCGATGCGTTCTCCTTTAACTACACGTTTGAAGTTTTCGGAATTTTGCATATTAAATACGACAATTTCAATACCGCTTTGCATACATAAACTTACCGCAGTTAAATCCATAACCTTGAGTTCTTTCGCTAACATTTCTTTATAAGTAATTTCAGAAATAAACTCTGCCTTTGGATCAACATTGGGGTCAGCGGTATAGACACCATCTACTCCATTTTTCGCCATTAAGACGGCTTCTGCACCGATTTCCATTGCGCGAAGTGAAGCAGTTGTGTCCGTGGTAAAGAAAGGATTTCCCGTGCCCCCTGCAAAAATAACAACTCTACCTTTTTCTAAATGGCGAATGGCACGACGACGAATATAAGGTTCACAAACCGCTTTAGCTTCAATTGAACTTAATACGCGGCATTGCATTCCATCATTTTCTAAAGCGGATTGAAGAGCTAAAGAATTAATAATGGTTCCTAACATTCCCATATAATCAGCGGTTGTTCTTTCAATACCAATCATATCGGCAAGTTTACCTCTCCAAATATTACCAGCACCAATAACAATGGATACTTCAACGCCTTCTTCTTTCATGCTTTTAATCGCATGTGCAATTTTGCTTAAAGCTTCGGCATCTAATATCATATGATTTTTCTTATCTTGTAATGCTTCTCCACTTAGTTTTAATAGTACTCTTTTATAGGGCTTCATGGGCTTCCTCCTTTAAAAAAAGAACACTCAAAAGAGTGCCCCTTATTTTGCTTGGTTCATGACTTCTTCAACGAAGTTATCTTGACGTTTTTCAATACCTTCACCAACGCCATAACGAACGAAATGAACGATGTGGAAGTTATGTTGTTTTAAATAATTGCCAACAGTTAAAGAATCATCCATTAAGTACTCTTGATCAGCAAGAACGGATTCGGAGAAGATTTTATTCACTTTTCCTTCAACAATTTTCTTTAAAGCGGCTTCTGGTTTGCCCGCTAAACGTGGGTCATTTTTGGAGACTTCCATTTGAACTTCCATTTCATGAGCAAGGACGTCAGCAGGAATATCTTCTTTGGTTAAATATAATGGCTTATTGGCTGCGATGTGGATGGATAAATCCTTAGCAACGGCAGCATCATCTTCCGCTAATAAAACAATAGCAGAAACTTTTCCGCCCATGTGGATATAGTAACCAAAAGATTGACCTTCGGCTTTGTGTAAAATTTCAAAACGACGTAAGTCGAGTTTTTCACCAATTTTAACGGTAGCATCTGTGAATAAATCTTTAACGATTTCTTTAGCGCAGTTAATGCAAGCTGGTTCTTCTTTTAAAAGAAGTTCAGCGACATCACTGACTAATTGCTTAAAGGCATCACCTTTAGCAACGAAGTCGGTTTCACAGTTAATTTCTAAAATAATGGCTTTATCACCTTCTGGTGTCACTTTTACTACGGTTAATCCTTCAGCAGCAATACGTGTGGCGGATTTCTTAGCAGCTTTTGCAATACCTTTTTCTCTTAACCAGTCACAAGCTTTATCTAAGTCCATATTGGATTCTTCTAAAGCTTTTTTGCAGTCCATCATACCAGCGCCGGTACGTTCTCTTAAAATTTTAATTGCTTCAATCATTGTAGGTGCAGCCATGTTTCATTACTCCTTTTTTTCTTCAACAGTTGCGGTGGTTTCGGCGGATTTATCTTCTGCTTTTGGAGCAGGTTTTCTACCGGTGCGTTTTCCTTGACGTCTTTCGCCACCATTAGCTTCTTTTTCTTCTCTAGCTTTTTGTGCTGCTGCTCTCTTTTCAGCATCAGCTTTATCAACGGCTTGAATTGCATCGGTCATAGTGACATCGCCATCACCTTCATCTTTGGTATAAGCGACTAAGGTTTGTCCACCTTTAGATTCGACAACTGCATCGGCCATAACCGCTAAAATTAAGCGGACGGAACGAATGGCATCGTCGTTTGCTGGAATGGCATAATCAACTTCATCTGGATCACAGTTGGTATCAACAATACCGAACACTGGAATACCTAATTTATGAGCTTCAGCAACAGCGTTGTGTTCAATGCGTGGATCAATGACAAAGATAGCATTTGGAATCTTACGCATTTCTTTAATACCCTCTAAGTTACGGGTTAATTTTTCTTTTTCTTTACGAAGTAAGGCTACTTCTTTCTTTGGAAGAACATCGAATTCTCCATCTTCTTCCATCTTTTCTAAGCTCTTTAAATAGCGAATACGTGTTTGAATGGTCTTAAAGTTAGTTAAAGTACCACCTAACCAACGAGCGGTGATAAAGAATGAACCAGAACGAAGGGCTTCTTCTTTAACGGCATCTTGGCATTGTTTCTTAGTACCAACGAAAAGTACTTTTCCGCCTTCATCAACGATGGCTTTTAAAGCTTTATAAGCGGTATCAATCATAGCGGCAGTCTTTTGCAAATCGATAATGTATACGCCGTTACGAGCACCATAGATGTATTTACCCATTTTTGGGTTCCATCTTCTGGTTTGATGTCCAAAGTGAACACCCGCTTCTAATAATTTTTTCATGGTGATGACAGGTGCATCTGGATCATGCATTACTGTTTCCATGACATTTTCGGTTGCTTCTTCTAAAGCAACTTCCTTTTGTTCTTCTTCCATGAGAACTTCCTCCTATTTTGTTTTTTCCTCCATTACTTCGAACAATTACCCCCTATAAAAACGCCCTTGCGCAAAGGGAACCGATAATTGAATCCATAATGTGTGTAGTCTCTTTTTTCAAGAGCCTATTTATTCTATCATGGATAGCAAAGGAAAATCAATATTTATTTATTATATAAATAGTTTATATAGTTTTCGACACTTTATTCTTTTTTATGCGCTCTTGGATGCGCGTTAAAATAGGTCGTTTGCATCTTCTCCATGCTCACGTGTGTATAGATTTGGGTGGTTGATAAAGAAGCGTGTCCTAAAAGTTCTTGAATGACTCTTAAATCTGCGCCATTATCTAATAAATGTGTGGCAAAAGTATGTCGCATTTTATGTGGATAAAGCGAAAGATACACACCGGTCTTTCTTTCAATCTCTTTTAAAATAAATTCCAATCCCCGGGTAGTTAATGCTTTTCCTTGGTCGTTTAAAAAGAAAGTATCCGGTAATGTTTCGTCATGATTCTTTTTTAATAAAGTCGGTCGTAATTCTTTTTGGTAACGAACCATCGCGTCTTTCGCCGTCACTGAAAAAGGAATAATTCTTTCTTTATTCCCCTTACCTACGATACGTAAGCAACGATTTCCATAGTCAATATTAAAAATTTCTAAAGTGCAAATTTCAAAAGCCCGCATGCCCGAAGCATAAAGCAATTCGATAATCGCTTGATCACGAATCATCAAATGATCGGTTCTTAAAGCATTTTGCGCTAATAACTTTTCGACTTCTTCATAATAAAGAAACTCGGGTAATCTTTTATCTACTTTCGGCGAAGTAATCGTAAGAAAAGGATTCATTTTGACGTACTCGCGGTCCACTAAAAATTTAAAGAAATGCCGTAAAGCGCTCAGCTTTCTTTTAATAGATCTTTTTGAAATTCCATGCATCATTTGAATCGTCAAAAAGTCACGAATATCCGTATTTTTTACCTCTAAAATATTTTTATCCATGTCTTCTAAAAATTTTAAATATTCTTCTATATCTCGAACATAAGCATCTTTTGTATGCGTAGAATAATTTCTTTCTAACAAAAGATAGTCTTGAAAAAGTTTCACTAAATCATTCATGGATATGGTCCCACCATTCTTTTAAAGAAGCAAGGGAGCGGTCCGCTACCGCTAAACGATCTTTTGAAACTTGATACATAATGCCATAATTAGCGTTCATCGGTGAAAAATGCTTCACCGCAGCATGCGTAATATAAAACACCAAAGAGCCTAACATAGTAGTTTGTGGAATGATTTCAACATGACCTTTTTTTAATTTTTGATCAATATATATTGCTGCTAATAGTCCTGTCGCAGCGCTTTCGACATAGCCTTCAACACCAGAAAGTTGCCCAGCTACATAAACATTTTCATCTTGCTTTAGCGTCAAGTTTTCGTTTAAACAAGCTGGTGCACATAAATAGGTATTTCGATGCATTAATCCATAACGAACAAAGGTAGCGTTTTCTAATCCTGGTATCATCGAAAACACTCTTTTTTGTTCTGCATAAGTTAAATTGGTTTGGAAACCAACAATGTTATATAAACTGGCGGAAACGTTATCTTGCCGTAGTTGCACGACCGCATAAGGACGATCTTCTGGTGTTCTTCTTAACCCCATTGGTTTTAAAGGTCCATAACGAAGCGTCTTTTCTCCTCTTCTAGCAATGGCTTCAATGGGCATACACGCTTCAAAATAATTTACACGATCAAAGTCATGAAGTGGGGCTAATTCCGCATGAACTAAAGCGTCATAAAAACGTTCATATTCTTCTTTATTCATCGCACAATTAATATACGAATCATCCCCTTGTTCATAACGAGATTTATAATAAGCTTTGGTAAAGTCAATGGAGTCTTTTTCAACGATGGGGGAACATGCGTCAAAAAAAGAAAGCGTTTCTGTACCGATTTTTTCTTGAAGAGCTCGCGTTAAACTTGAAGAAGTTAAAGGCCCTGAAGCTAAAATTACGATTCCTTCTGGGATTTCTTTAATTTCTTCTTCAATGATTTGAATATTGGGATGCGACTTAATCTTCTCTGTAATTGTTGAAGCAAAAAGCGTGCGATCCACGGATAAAGCTTGACCAGAAGGAACTTTAGAAACCTCAGCGGCTTCCATGGTTAACGAACCCATGTGCCGCATTTCTTCTTTCAATAAACCACAAGCATTTTCTAAGCGATTGGATTTTAAAGAATTGGAGCAGACAAGTTCTCCAAATAAAGAAGTATGATGAGCGGGTGTCATTTTTGTTGGACGCATTTCATAAAGCACAACTTGGTAGCCTTTATTCGCTAAATAATAAGCAGCTTCTGAGCCCGCAAGTCCCGCGCCAATAATTTGTATTTTTTCCATGCTCATTCCTTCTTTCTTTTCTCAGTATAGCATAAAAAAACGGGGTTTACCCGTTTTCTTTTTCATCTTTTGGTTCGTATTTTTCAATATGCTTACAGCGTGGATAATTGGAGCATCCTAAGAAAGGACTTCTTCCTCTTACCCCTGGTTTTAAAATCAAATCTCCGCCACAATCAGGGCACTTTTTAATAACGATTCTTTCTTTCGGCTCCGCCCCTTTAATGTAATGACAATGAGGATAATTGCTACAAGCTTCAAAGACCTCACCTTTTTTATTTTTACGATATACCATTTCATGTCCGCATTTTGGACAAAGTTCGCCTGTTGGTTTCGGTGCTTCTTTTTTCTCCACGACTTTATATTTGCACTTTGGATAATTGCTACAGGCAATAAAATCACCATAAGCACCATGTTTTTTCACTAAGGCTGAGCCACATTCTGGGCAAGTACCATAAGTTTCTTCAGGAATAGGAATGGTATAATCACCATCCACTGCCGCTTCATAAATCGGCATAAATAAATCGTAGAAAGATTTTAATAGATGTAATCTTGTCTCTTTATGACGCATTACACTATCGAGATCTTCTTCCATTTCCGCAGTAAAGGTCGTATTAATTAAACGTAAGAAATACTTATCTAAATAATCCGCTGTAATTTTACCTTCACGGGTTGGAATTAGATAACCAGATTCACTTTCTACATATTTTCTCTTAAGAAGAATTTGAATCGTAGAAGCATAAGTAGATGGTCTACCAATACCTAATTCTTCCATAAGTTTAACAACTTTTGCTTCCGAATAATGCGCCGGCGCTTTGGTGAAATGTTGTTCTTTGGTCATTTCTTTTACGTCGTAAGTTGCGCCTTCTTCCACTTTAGGAAGGGTATTTGTTTTTTCTTCATCTTCAGCACTTCGATAGATTTTTTCATAGCCATCAAAGACTAAGGTTTCGCCTTCTGCTTTAAAGACATAATTCTTTACGTTCATTAAAATGGTGGTTACTTCGTATTCACTGGCTTTCATTAAAGACGCAAGAGTACGATAGTAAATCATTTTATAAAGTTGATACTCATCCCGAGATAAATATTCTTTCATCATTTCTGGAGTACGTTTTAAAGAAGTTGGACGAATGGCTTCGTGCGCATCTTGTACCTGTCCTTTTTGTTTAGCAATATGGACTTTTCCTAAATAAGCTTCCCCATAATTTTCAAGAATGTACTTTTCCGCTGACTCAACGAATTGTAAAGAAAGACGAGCGGAGTCCGTTCTCATATAAGTAATTAAACCGGTAATTTCATCGCCAATCGTTTTACCTTCGTAAAGCTTTTGGGCGATGGACGCGGTTTTCTTCGTTGAGAATTTATAACGATTGAAAGCTTCTTGTTGTAAAGTGGAAGTAATAAAAGGAGCCTTAGGTTCTTTTTTCTTGGCCTTTTTAATCACACTATCCACTTTAAAAGCACTCGGTAATTCATCTAAAATGCTTTGTGCTTCTTGTTCATTATGAATTTGTGGTTGCTTACCATCAATTTTATCTAATTTAATAGGAAGCTCTTTTTTTATTACGGATAAGGATCCTTGAATCGTCCAATATTCTTCAGGAACAAAGGCTTCAATTTCTTTTTCGTGATCCACGATTAATTTTAAAGCAGCGGATTGCACACGGCCCGCGGATTCCATTTTAATCTTTTTCTTTAAAAGGCCCGTTAATTTAAAGCCCATGATACGATCAAGAATTCTACGACATTCTTGGGATTCCACTAAATCCATATTAATGGTTCGAGGATGTTCAATCGCATTTTGAATGGCTGGACGAGTAATTTCATGAAATTCTAGTCTTTTGGTTTGGTCGACAGGTAAATGTAAAACTTCGGCTAAATGCCAGGCAATCGCTTCCCCTTCACGGTCAGGGTCGGTAGCGAGTAAAACTTCTGAAGCTTTTTGCGCTTCTTTTTCTAATGAGGTAATAATTTTGGCTTTGGTTTTGTCTTCAATGTAATGTGGCGCAAAATCGTGTTCGATATCAACACCTAATCCTCCTTTACCGGTAGTGGCTAAATCGCGGATATGTCCATACGACGCCATGACTTTATAATCATTACCTAAATACTTTCCAATCGTTTTACATTTGGCTGGTGACTCAACTATGACTAGCTTCATAGAATCACTCCTTTCAGCATTTCATTATTATGCGTTCAATATCTAATGTCAATAACGCTTTTTTATTCCTTATATATTTATTTAAATAAATTAAATAAAAAATTTTTTACTCTAATTTGAATTCTTCTAGGATGTCTTGACCTTTCTCTATTAAAGTAGCGCCCTCACGAATTAACCGATTGGTATAATGATGTTCACTAAAAATGGAATGCGGGATACATAGGATGTCTTTTCCAAATTCTAGTGCTGCTTGAATCGTATACGCTGTCCCTGATTTTTCTGAAGCTTCTACTACTAAAGTTGCATTGGATAAAGCGGCAATTAAACGATTTCGCGTAGGAAAATGATCTTGATTCGGTGCGGTATCTAAAGGATATTCACTGATTAACAATCCGTTTTCCTTTATATAATCATAAATTTTTTGATTCTCTTTCGGATAACATAGATCAATTCCACTTCCTAAAATTGCAATTGTGGGCGCTTTGGTTTCTATAGCCGTAAGATGCGCAGTTGCATCAATTCCTTTGGCTAAGCCAGAAACAATAACCAGTTGAGATTGTAATTCTTGAATCACCTTCTTCACCGACTTTTTTCCATATTCTGTACATTTCCTTGATCCTACCACCGCAAGGCGCGGTAAACGAAGCAAGTCATAATTCCCATAATAAAATAATATAAATGGTGGTTTATAAATCTTTTTTAAATCTTCTGGATAATCGTCATCAATAATCGTGACATAATTCGCACGATTAACTGAAATCACTCTTTGTAGTTCTTCTTCATCAATATATTCTTTCTTTTCTAACGCATTTAAAATACTTTCCCATTCTCCATGATGCTTTATCGCTAAATAAAGTAAAACTTCTCTTCCTCTTCCTTTTCCTGTACTCATATTTTTTCTCCTTTTCTTTTTTAATACGAAGAAAAGAAAAAAATCCCTAATCAAATAGGGATAATTGTTCGTTCATCGCTCTTTGTACAGGACCATAAGTATAACGATGTATACCTGGAATTGGTCCATATTTATCTAAAGCAAGAAGATGTTCTTTTGTACCATAACCTTTGTGGTGTTTAAAACCATACTGCGGATAAAGTTCATCTAAAGATTCCATCATTTCATCTCTTGTTACTTTAGCAATGATAGAAGCCGCGGCAATACATTGCGCTCTCGCATCACCTTTAATAATGTCAATAACAGGAACGTCATAGCCAAATAAAGGCATCGCGTCCGTTAAAACCAAATCAAATTGATGAGCCATATTTTCAATGGCCATATTCATCGCCAATCGACTGGCTTGATAAATATTGATTTCATCAATCTTTTCCGCGCTTACAATACCAATTCCAAAGGCAATTGCATGATTTTCAATTTCATCTAATAACGCTCTTCTTTTTTTATCGGTTAATTTTTTGGAATCATTAATATCTTCGTTATGATAGTCACTTGGAAGAATACAAGCTGCCGCAACCACAGGACCTGCTAAAGGACCACGGCCTGCTTCATCACAACCAACAATGAGGTGATAGCCTTGCTCAAAAAATTCTTTTTCGTATGTTAACATGCACTTTCCCTCTTTTCAATAGTGATTCTACCTAAAGTGCCATCTTTGAATTCTTTTAAAAGTAAACGCTCTGCTTTTTCTACATCGGGTTCACCTTTAGTTAATAAGCCTCTTTTCTTAGCGATTTGAAGCCAAATTTCTTCTAAAGACATATCTTTTAGTCCTTCTATTTGGTAGCGACTTTCTAACTTTGCACTATGATATTCTTTTAAGAAAGAAAGCAGTTCTGTGGCAATTACAGTTAAAGGTAAGATATCTTCTTTAATGGATCCTAGCCACGCTAAATGCATGCTATAAGTAGGATCTTCATATTGCATAGGAAGAATTCCTGGCGTGTCTAATAATTCGAAGAGTTGGTCTACTTTAATCCATTGTTGCGCTCTAGTATGCCCGGGTGTATTTTGTACACTAGCGGCATTTCTACGGCTTAACCGATTGATTAACGTCGATTTTCCGACATTTGGAATACCAATAATCATCGTTTTTAAAGGTTGAGGTTTTAATCCTCTTCTTTGATCTTTTTCCCATTTATCTTTTCCTAAAGATTGAATGGCTTTTTTTAATTCAGCATCCGATTTAGGATAAGTTAAATCTAGCGGAAGTGCAATAATTCCTTCATTTTTAAAATATTCCACCCAACGTTTGGTTTCTTCTTCATCCGCTAAATCTTTTTTCGCTAAAACGACTAAACGTTTTTTTTGTGGCGCTAAATCTTTTAAATAAGGATTGCGACTCGATATAGGTGCACGAGCATCCACAATTTCAATAATAACATCCATGATTTTTAAGCGCTCTTCAATTTCTTTTAGCGCTTTTTTCATATGGCCTGGAAACCAATGAATACTCTTTTGTTGCATCTATCTCGCCTCCTTTTTTAAAAATATTGTTTTTTAATTTTTTTCTTTTTTACACATACTCTTTCGTTATTTGCTTGCCCAATTTCTTCACAAATGGTGTCGATATACCATAACACACCATCAATTTCTTCATAAGGTACTAAACCTAATCCATGTTCAGAATCTAATGATTTACCCGGATTTCTGTTATCACCTAAAACATAATAATAGCCTTTAGGTATGGTTAATTCTTTTCCACAAGCCATGTTATAGGATCCCACACATGTTGATCTTTTCGTCTGTTCCCACTTCATTTGGGCATCATCAGTTGGAATAAAGTTTTGTAAAACGATTTTGCCATTAATGGTGATTTCACCGGTTATATTATCAATGGAGACTGTTTCTCCTGGTAAAGCAATAATCCGCTTAATTAAGCGCTCTCCTCTAGCCTTACTATCAAAAATGATGATATCAAACCGTTTGAGATGTTTTTTTCGATAAGTTGTTCTTATCGTTTTTCCTTCTGATAAATCACCTAATGTAGGTGACATTGAAGTTCCATCAATAATGACTCCACCCGTTAAAAATCTAAACAAGCAAAAACTAATACTAAAAATAACGACAAGGGCCGTAAAAATATTGAGAATGACTTGTTTTTTTGATTTCATACGGATTTCACCTGCTTCTTATTCTATATTTTACCACAAAAATGCAGTTATCAAAACTGAAAAAAAGGCCCTTATGAGAAAGGGCCCAATGAGCATTAAAGAATTTCTTTAATACGAGCAGATTTACCAGATAATTTTCTTAAGTAGTAAATCTTATGACGACGTACTTTACCACGTTTTAAGACTTCAATGGAGCTAATAGATGGAGAATGAAGTGGGAATGTTCTTTCTACACCAACACCATTGGAAACTTTACGTACAATGAAAGTTTCGGAGACACCACTACCACGGCGAGCTAAGCAAACGCCTTGGAAAGCTTGGACACGTTGTTTATTGTTTTCAATAATACGAACGTTAACACGAATGGTATCACCAGAACCGAATTCTGGAATGTCTTTTTTTAATTGAGAAGCGGTAATTTCTTTTACTAAATTGTTGTTCATCGTTAAGTTCTCCTTCCCGTTTTCTAACGCGATATAATCCTATCAAAATCGACTATAAAAATCAACATTTTTTTAAAATTTTGTAAAAAAATTAATTTTGACTAGCCAAAATGAAGAAAATTGATGTTTTACTTATAATAATGGCAGCATCGCCGATAGTGCAAACGATAAAATGAAGAACAAAGTAATAATATAAATAGGTAAGCAGACTTCTTTTCTTCTTTTAGAAAATAGCATCATCACTACATAAGCAATTAAACCAATACCAATACCTGAAGCAATCGAATAAGTTAAAAGCGAGAAAATTACCATGATAAAGCCGGTAAAAGCCACTACCCGATCACTAAAGTTAATATCTTTAAAATTACCTACGAAAATCATTGCACCCACACAAACTAAGGCAGGAGCGGTTACTGAGCCTGCTGTAAAGATAGAAAATACTGGATAAATAAATCCGGATAATAAGAACATTAAGCCCGCTACAACCGCGGCTAAGCCAGTTTTAGCTCCCATTTCTACACCAATATTACTTTCCGCAAAAGAAGTAACGGTAGAGGTTCCTAATGGGCCGCATACAGCCGCGCCAACAGCGTCCGCTAATACGGCTTTTTGATAATTCTGCATTTTTCCTTCTTCATTAATAATTCCGGTATTTCTTCCTACGGCCAATAAAGTTGCAGTCGTGTCAAATAAGTTAACAAACATTAATGAGAAAATAGCAACATAAGAAGTTGGATTAGAGAATACTTTGACGATATCGCTTTGGAAATCTTGTCCTGAATAATTAGAATCTAATAAACCAAAGAATAAAACATCCTTTACTCCGCTCATACCCCATTGCATATCTTTTTCTAACCAAGGCGCAATCGGTAATTTAACGGCCATATTTTGTAAAGTTTCAGACTTATAAATCCAGCTCCCAGCGACGTAATCTAAATTACCATTGGAAATCATAATGGAAGAAACGATAACACCCGCAATAGCGGCAAACAAAATGCAAATAGGAATTGCTAAAGTTGATAAAATTTTATTTTTGGAGAACATCATGCCAAAACATAAAATAATACTAACTATCGCAATTAAAGTAGACGGATTTAATAAGCTGCCTAAGGTAACAAGGGTTCCACCATCTTGAACAATAACACCTGAGTTTTTAAGACCTACAAAACAAATAAATGCCCCTAAGGCACTTGAAATGATTAATTGTAAATCTTTAGGAATGGATTCAATAATGATTTTACGAACGGGCGTTAATGAGAAAACAAAGAATAAAATACCTGAAATCGTAAGTAAAATCATGCATTGTTGCCAAGTAAATCCAGCACTTCCAGCAATGGTATAAGCTAAATAAGCATTCAGTCCCATACCGGCGCTTAATACAACTGGATAGTTTGCTACAAAGCCCATGATAAATGTGACTAAGGCACCGACTAACGCGGTCATCGCAAAGACACCCATTGTGTTCATTCCCATTGCGCTTAAAATGGAAGCATTGACTGGTAAAATGTAGCACATAGCAATAAAAGTAATTAAACCACCAATAACTTCATTTTTAATCGATGATCCTTTTTCCGACACATGGAAAAGCTTTTCTAAAAATTTTTTCATTCTTTTTTTATATAGTCCTTCGCTCTAAAAATGAGACATTTAGACTATATGTTCCTTTCTTTGAGAATATATTTTACATTTCTTTTTTTGATTCTCAAGCAAAGAAAAGAAACGCTATTTCAATTTCAAATAGAATAAATTCTCCAGAAATTTACATAGAAAGAGTGGAGACTTCTTTTTTCTCCACTCCAATTAACTTAATTATAAATAATTAAAAGATGCTTTGCAAGTCGATTTCCCTGTTTAACAAACTAAAAAAGTCTCCCTGTATAATGAATAAAATTTTTCACTTTCCACTTATAGAAAAAATTGCCATGTTAAGTAAAAATACTTGACAGTCAATACGTAATCCTATACAATAGTCATGTTAGAAAAAGGAGATTAAAATTATGTCAGTAAAAATTAGATTAACAAGAACCGGTCGTCATAAAGATCCTTCTTATCGTATCGTTGCCGCCGATAGCCGTTACCCACGTGATGGTCGTTTCATCGAACAAATTGGATATTATGATCCAGAAGATGTCAACAATGCAGC
>ULNH01005612.1_pt1 | contig 58028 bp, 49 predicted proteins | sample 1951871 | NCBI WGS metagenome assembly ULNH01 (sample SAMEA4835572, study PRJEB28245) | human gut metagenome | biome: gut microbiome; material: fecal sample | place: Denmark | collected 2008 | reverse complement strand
AATAATTATGAACAATTTATATTATACGAGGAGGGGAATTAAAGTATGAATTCAAAAACTGTAATATTTGGTGATTCAATTTTAAGAGGAATAATCTTAAATGATGAAATGAAATACAGAATATCGAGTGATATTAATTATGAAAAAATTGAAAAAGAGTTAGATATAAAAATAATTAATTATGCCAAAATGGGTTGTACTATTACAAAAGGGAAAAAAGTAATTGATAGTGTCCTAGAAAAAGAACCTAATATCAAGTATGCTTTAATTGAATATGGGGGAAATGATTGTGATTACGATTGGTCTGCGGTTGCCGAGGTAGCATCGAAAGCGTATTTACCGAAAACGCCTGTTGAAGATTTCGAACAAAACTTAATCGCTATTATTGAAGCATTAAAGTCAAGGGGAATAAAACCTATACTAATGACACTTCCGCCAATAAATGCTGAAAAGTATTTTAAATGGATTTGTCGTAACATTACATCAGTTAGTAATGTAATGTATTTTTTAGGAGATGTCGACATCATATATCGTCGTCAAGAGTTATATTCTAATGTGATAGCATCAATCGGTTATCGTATGGGTGTTGATGTTGTCGATATAAGAAATGAATTTCTTATCCGTAATGATTTTCCAGAATTATTATGTGAAGATGGAATTCATTTAAATGATAAAGGACGAGACGTGATGATTCAGTCTTTTATTAGAAAATATAAAAAATAAAAAAGGAAATGATAAAATGAGAAAAGTTATTATAACAAGTGATAGTACTTGTGATTTATCTAAAGAGTTGATTGAGAAGTATGATATTAAAATAGTGCCTCTCTATATAAACTTAGGTAATAATTCCTACAAAGATTCTCTTGAATTAACTACAAAGGAATTATATGAGAAAATAGAAGCCAAAGAAGGTTTCCCAAAAACTTCAGCTACTACACCTGATGATTTCTACAAGTTTTTCAAACCATTCTTAGATGAAGGATGTGACATAATTTACACTGGTATTTCTTCATCAATGTCATGTACCTTTCAAAATGCTCATATAGCTAAAGCAGAATTAAATACTGAACATATATATTTAGTTGATTCTCAAAACCTTTCAACAGGAATTGGTCTAATTTTACTTAAAGCTGCAACTTATCGTGATAAAGGCATGTCTGCAAGTGAAATCAAAGATAAAATGGAAGAAATAATTCCTAAGGTAAGAGCACAATTTGTTCTAGAACGTCTTGATTATTTATATAAAGGAGGACGTTGTAGTGGAATGAGTTATTTCATTTGTAGTACACTTCGTATTAAACCATATATTAAAGTCGAAAATGGTAAAATGATTGTGGCTAAAAAGGCGATTGGCCCAATGAAAAAAGGTTTAAATATAATGATTGAAGATTTCCAAAGCAAGATAAATGATATTGATAAAGAATTCTTATTTATTACACATAGTGAAGCTGAAGAAAGTAGAAAATATATTGAAGAAAAAATAAAAGATGAGATACCACAATTTGAAAATACAAATGTGACAGAAGCAGGATGTGTTGTATCAGGACATTGTGGAAAAGGTTGTATTGGTATTCTTTATATAATGAAATAGTTCTGTTTTAAGACAGAACTATTTTTAAAATATAAATATTAATATTCTAACAAGTACAACCTACTTGAAAAAGTAGGTTATATTCATACAAAATAAATAGACAAAACAAAATTAGTATGATATAATTAAGATATCATAATAAAAGGAGAAAAGAAAGATGAATAAAATTAAAAAATTTACTTTATTTTTATTGGTCCTTATTTTAGGATTCTCGCTTGCTAGTTGTAATGATGATAAAAAGTATGACATTACAGATGTTGCGGGAGCAAAAGATGTAGTTATTAGAAAAGCGGAAAAATTATTAACATTTACCGTTGAAAACGAAATATCTAAATTTGATACATCAAATATTAAAGTATCAACTGGTAAAGCAGTTGTTTATGGAAATAAAGAATGTAAAGATGAATTAAATACGCTAGATCTTAGCGAAGGTGAAAATACATTCTATTTGAAAATTAGACTTGATAAGAAAAATAAATTATTAAAGAAAATAGTTTGGAAACTTGTTATAACAAGAGAAGCAGGTGAAGAACCTGAACCACCAATTATTGAAACAACTTTAAATAAGGAAAAATACCATGCCCGCTTAGCTAGTATGGCAGCAGTTTTTGAAAGCGGTGATGATAAAGGTATTAACTATGAAAAAGCGTTAGCTGAAATTCTTGACAGTGAAAAAAATCTAGAAATCTTTGATTACATAATTGAAGGTATGGAAAAAGCAGGTCTTACTGATGAAAAAGCTAGTGCCACAATCGATTTAATTAAACAAAAGTTTATTGGCCGTATTACAGATATAGAGCTAGAAAATCTTGTAGACGCAATTGCTGATATCGCAAAACGTGGTTTATCAATAGTTAAAGATATCGATGGAATTATTACATCAAAACAACTTGGTATTATTGTTCACACATATTACGTTAATTCTACTATCGATAAAGCTGAGATAGAAGAAATATTAAGCTCTTTAAAAGGTACTGCAGATGCAGCTGATTATGAAAAATTAGTTGAAACACTCAATGAGACTTCATCAACATTATTATCACAAGATGAATTTGTTGATTTATTTAAAAAGCTATTCACTGTTCTTAAAGTAATCGCTAATATGAGTGAAGCAGAACTTAACGCAATTGGTGAAATTATTGATTTAGCTTCTAATACTGAAGACATAAGTAAATTAGAAATAAAAGAAAGTGATATTAAAAATATCAATCAAGTAGGAAATGTGCTTACAAGATTAAGTAATGTTTTAAATAAAGAAATGCTTAATGAAATAGTAGCTTTAGTAGTTAGATTGATGGCTGTTGAAGAAGATAATCCAGTTAAACTTGCGAAAATGGGTTACATAAGTTTAATAGGTAATCTCCCAGCTACTTTAAAGTTTGTAAGCAGCTTATTATCATCACTTACATTAGATAGTTTTAACGCTCTTAAAGCTGTTATAATGTCACTAGTTGCAGGTTTACCTGAGGAAAGTGCTTTAGAAGAATTTGGTAAAAACCTTGTAGAATCATGTAATTTAATTGGAAGTGCCTACACTAAATTAACAAGTTCAGAACAACTTGAAATTAAAGATTTGATTAAAAAAGCGATCAACATGATAGGCGTTTCTATCGATATTGATACAGATCTTCTTATTGAACAAATTTTAAAAATTAAAGATACTTCAGGTACATTACAATATAAAGAACTCGCAACAGAGTTTACAAAAGTACTAACTACACCATTAGAAACTAAGCTACAAGTTTCTGTAGAAGAGGAAATAATCATAAAACAAAATTCTTCACTTGAAGCGTTAATTGCCGCATTAAATGCTAAAGTTAAAGTTAATTACCTCACATACAATAAAGAAAGTGGCGACTATGATGAACTTAATAAAGAATTAACAAAAGAAAATATTGTTAGTTATGAGTTATCAAAAGGTGGTGTACAAAAAGTTACAATTCGCGTAGGTGAACACACAAACGATATTTTCTATTATGTTAAAGAAGAAAATCCTCAATATGCTTTGTCACCAGATAATCCATTTATATTAACTGATGTTTTTGTTTATGATTTAGATGGTACACTATACATAAAAGAATACACAAATGAAAGTTTCGTATTTAGTTTCATTAACAAAAATACTTATGGCGTAAAAGAAGTTGAAATATTAGTGAAAGATATTCAAATCATTAAACCTGATTACGCTACTGTAGGTGAAAAAAATGGTATAGCAGTTGTTAGTCTTGAAAATGGTGTTAAATATTACATCGCAGTAAAATATTTTACAGTTTATAACGACAAATCAGAAGTAACGGATGTTGAAGTTAATTCAATTAACGATGTATATCAAAATGGTGAACAAGAAGTATCTGGAATGCTTAAAATAACTAGAAATAATGGTATAACATTATTAACTGATAATAAGTGGAATTACAACAATTTTGAATATATAAACTTTATAGAAAGTAACGTAACTGGCTTAGATAAAACAAAAGCTGGAAAACAAACGATAACTATTACAGTTGACAAATACACGGTGACACACGAAATCCAAGTTATATCAGAATTAGAAAGCAAGAACGTAACTTATTTGGGTGTTTATACTGATGATACATACTTTGGATATCCTGATTACGAAGAGTTAATTAGAGTTAGTGTAAGTTTCATAAATGGTAATAAATACTACTATAGTGGCAGTTATAAAAAATTAGATGCATACTTTAAAGAAAAGAATCTTCAATACGATATAGAATTGATTTTGGGTAATTTAAAGGTTGGAACAAACAATTGTACACTTAAACTTACTAATAAAGAAACTGGCCAAATTACTGAAAGTAATTTTGATTTAAATCTTGTTGATAAGGATGAATACGACAAAGTAACAGAATTAAGCATTTATATTAAAGATAATTTCTTTGTAGGTTATACTGTAGATGAAATTCTTAAAAAAGTTGGTAACGTTGAGTATGGCACTGAATATTACAAAGAATATTTAAACGGCGAAGATGCTTATGCATGGTTAGTTCAAAATGTAGGCTGTGAAATAAAAGCGAGTGAAGGAAAGCTTGTTTTCACAGTAGATAGTGCAAAATGTGAAATTGATGGAGTCTTTAGTGTTACTAAAGATATGGTTAATATAAATTACAAAATAGATAATGACTTTATCCCTAGTTTCTTTAATGATTTCACAGAAGATGAAATTATGAGATTCCTTATTACTAGGGTAGAAGTTGAAAATGCTAATATTGGTTATTGCGAAGAAGATTATGCCCTTGATGTATTTACTAGAATTGGATCAATCCAAAAAACTGCAACTACTGTCGATGTAAAAATAGGAACAGAAGTTCTTAGATCATTTACATTAGAAGAAATAAAACCGGAAAGTTTTACTATATATTACTCATTTAATGAAACCTTATTTGTTAAAAAAGGTGTAGATCAAACAGATTATATTCTTAGTAAAATGGATGGTTTGACATTAACTTGTCAAAAAGATGGTGAGTACTTTAATGCTTCAACTTATAATTTTGACACCCTAAAAAGTATCGTTGAAAGTGGTCTTTTAACTATTACTCCGGATGCTGCTCAAAAAAAGGTATTAATAGCATTTGCGGCTGGAAATGTTACTTTTAGTGATGAATACACTAATGTTATTTTCTACGATGAAGCAGAATCTAAAAACGTTGCTAGTGTCGAGGCTCCTTGCAGCATAATTGTTTTACAGAATGGTAAAGATGAAACTTTAGATAAAGCCTTAGAAAATACTACGCTATCAGTACGTTATTTCGATGGCACAGAAGCAGAAATCTTTGGTGATGAGGTTATAGCTTTAATTAATGCAGGTAAATTAACTGCAGTCCTCAAAACTAATTATGTAGAATTTACTTATATAATTGATGAGACAAAGTTTCATACCTCTGTAGATGTATATTTCTATGACCTAAATGAAAGTACTATATCAGGTGAAAATACATATATTTACTTTAGTCGTGAAAATTATAACCCTCTTGATCCATATCAAGCAATAAATGAAGCTTATATCAATATAACTACAGGTAAATTCACAGATCAGCGTCATCTTGCAAGAGCTGCCGCAATTAAGTTTGCTAAAGAATATTGTAATTTAACATGCGTTGAAAAAAATGGCGAAGTAGAATATACATACGAAATTAATGGCGCGAGAAAAAGTGATATATTAGTAATAAAATAATAAAAATAAATTTAAAGAGACATAAAAATTAATTTTTATGTCTCTTTCTTTTTGCCATTTCGGTTGAAGGAAAACGTATGATATGGTAAAATAAGTAATAGTTTACGAAAAAAGGAGAAAATTATGATAAAAAAATTTGCATCATATTATAAGCCATACTTAGGATTGTTTTTCTTTGATTTATTTTGTGCCGTATTAGTAGCTGCATGTAATTTAGGATATCCCTATTTGGCTCAAGATATTTTAAAAAAATATGTGCCAGAAAATAATTTTCGTATGGTCATAATTATTTCTTTTGCCTTACTTTTAATATATATTCTAAAAGCAATCCTAACTTTTATAATTCAGTACTGGGGACATATCTTAGGTGTAAAAATTCAAGGAGATATGCGTAAAGAACTCTTTGCTCATCTAGAGGATTTGCCTTTTTCCTATTTTGATGAAAACAAAACAGGAAATATTATGTCTAGAATTATTAATGACTTAATGGATATATCAGAATTAGCCCATCATGGACCTGAAGATATAATACTATCGACAATAACTTTAATTGGAGCCTGTGTTTTAATGGCTTTAAAAGTTGATTGGCGTCTTTCCTTAATTGTTTTTGGTGTAGTTCCATTCATTACTGGTTATGCCGTTATTACTCGTAAAGGTATGAGAAAAGCATTTAAGAAAATGCGTGAAGAAACAGGAAGAATCAATGCCCAAGTAGAAAGTAGTATTTCAGGTATAAGAGTGGCCAAAGCATATACGGCGAGAAATCATGAAATAGCTGAATTCGAAAAATCAAATAAAGAATTTCAAAAAGCCCGGAGTGAAGCGTATAAGCAAATGGGTATTTTTGGTAGTGGTATGCAGTTTTTTACTGACTTTCTTTATTTAGTAGCTCTTTTTGTCGGTGGTTTATTTTGTACAAAAGGAATGATTCTAATTGATCAATATGTTGCCTATATTTTGTATGTTACAATCATCATTAGTCCAATCCGTACTATTGTCGCAATATATGAAAGCATTCAAGCCGGCTTTACTGGTTTCGCGCGTTTCACGGAAATAATAAATACCAAAAAAGAAGAAGATGACGGCAAAATAGAATTAAAGGAGATTAAATCATCTATTACTTTCGATCATGTTAATTTTAGTTATAAAGAAAATAGTCTTGAAGATGAAGTAACCGAAGTTTTACACGATTTTAGTCTAGAACTTCCGGTAGGTTCTTCAATCGCTCTAGTTGGGCCAAGTGGTGGAGGTAAAACTACCATTTGTCATTTATTGCCACGATTCTACAAAATTAATAGCGGTAAAATCGCAATAGATGGTGTCGATATTTGCGATTACACGTTAAATTCCCTTCGTAGACAAATTGGAATTGTTTCACAAGAGGTATTTCTCTTTGGTGGAACAATTCGTGACAATGTACGTTATGGTGATTTTGACGCGACAGATGAACAGATAATAGAAGCGTGTAAAATGGCGAATATTCACGAATTTATTGAAACACTTGAAGATGGCTATGATACCTATGTTGGTGAAAGAGGCGTAAAACTATCGGGAGGTCAAAAACAACGAATTTCTATTGCGAGAGCTTTTTTGAAAAATCCTCCTATTTTAATTCTTGATGAAGCAACATCAGCTCTTGATAATATAACGGAAATTCAAATTCAAAATGCGTTAGAAACGTTAAGTAAAGGTAGAACAACTATTGTTGTAGCACACCGCCTTTCAACTGTTAAAAATGCTGATGAAATAGTAGTATTGACAGATGAGGGGGTTGTTGAAAAAGGAAAGCATCAAGAACTTTTAGATAAAAATGGAATATATGCAGATCTCTATAAACATCAGTTTAGATAAATAAAAAATAAAAAGCGGTAATAACTGGGAAGTAGCTAGTTATTACCGTTTTTCATATTTATTAAGTATTATTTTAATTCTTTCGTTTTTCCGTAGTGACATGAAAATGATCTAAAGGAATTATGCTTAGTTTTTAATAAAGTATCCATTTCAACTTTTGTTTTTTCAAATTTACAATTCATAAAATGATTTACAACATAGTTAACATTTTTAATTTTACCAGCATTTATTTTACAAAATTCGCGGATAGGAGCACAAATATTAAATACCCAAATAGGGCTACAAATGGTAACAGAAGTATACTTGCTAAAGTCAATTTGCATTTCTTCAATCGGCATTCCCCATTTATGCATTCCAAAACGCCCACACCACCAAAAACCGATGCTTCCCGTAATTCTTTCTTTGGCTTTAATTTCTAAAATATCAGCTCCAGTATTATTCGCCATTTCATAAGCAATTTTTTTTGTGTATCCCATACGCGAAAAGTATACAACAAGCAAATCATTATTAGTTCCAACGTTTTGGTAATCATCTATGTTAAAATAAAAATTACTTTGGCTAAATCCTACATAACAAAAAATACCTGTAATAAGTTCCAAAAATCCTATTATAAAGTAAATTATAGAAAGATGATTTGTTTCATATATAAAAAATTGAAGAGTTATCCAAAGCATTAAAGTAATTCCTAAAACTATTCCTAGAATAGGTCCTCCTTTAACTTTTTTAAAAAGAAGGAAGGTAGCGATAAGGTTAGGAATACCATTGATTAATAAAAGTGCGATTCCCGGGAAAATTAAATTCTTAAATAAAATGTCTGCTAGAGGTAAAACTTGCATGCCATCGAGTAATACATCCATGCCAGTACTAGTACCCATTTTATCAAAAAACATCATGCAAGCGCCCATAACTGCGGTAAAGCCAATTAGAATAGTTCAAAAAATTAAAATGCTTCTTGAAATTTTGTATCTTTTATTCATATGTGCTCCTTAAAAATTAAATTTTAAAATTATAATCAGCGAAGTGGCTGTAGTCTTTTTCTTCTTCGTAAAAATTAATTATTAAATCAAAACTGTAAAAGCTCGTTAAATTTAAAAAATCTTTATGAGGAATAATAACTAATGTTAATTCATTATGTGGAATATTCATTAGGTCTTTTTCTTTTAATTTGGTATCTACATTATAAACTTTAATATTTTGGTTTTTAATAAAATTTATAAATTCTGTTGGGACATTTTCACAAGCAGCGATTAGCCCTTTTTTGGGTAACAAAAGATATTTGGAGAATAGTTCTTCATAAGAAAAATCACTAATTTTTTTTACGTAATAAGAATGTTCTAAATCTTCATTATAACCATCTTTAAAATTATAAACGGCTAAATCAGCAAGTTTTAAAATATCGTTTTCTGAAAGATTTTTAATATCACACACCAAATCTTTTTTATTTTCTTGGGAAAATATTGATAATTCTGGTGTGTTATTTGTAGAGCCACCTACTAGAACAAATTTAGAAGATAACATTTTAAAATAGCTATCACTAGTAGAGGTTAAAGTATTAGCATTTACAATATTAGGGTATATATATTCGTCTACTAACGCTTCAAGTTCTTTTGCATCTTTGGCTTTTAAAAGATTTAAATAAAAAGGTTTTGAATATTTATTACAAAACAAATCAATGATACGTTTTTGTTGTTTTTCCTTTTTGGAAAGGGGTACGGGATCGTATTTTCTCTTGCTGAAGGGAGTACATCGGATGATTCTAAAAAGGGTCAAGAGTGATGCATAAAAAAAATTAAATTTTTGATAGCATTCAATTGCATAATTAGAACAACTAGGATAAAAATGACAATGACCTCTTCCAAAGAAATCTTTACTTTCTTGGTATTTTTTAATGAGTTTAATCGCTAATTTGTTTTTCATAATATTCACCATTAGTATTTTACCATTATTTCAATATTTTCTCAAATAGATTGTATAAATTACTATTTTTTAGAAAACAATATGAAAGATGAAAACAAAATTTTTAATTATAAGTCTAACTATTTTTAGTATTATAGTTTTTACAAAAATACTTTTAAGTTTACGTATTAAGTTAAGATTGTTAATAAATAACGATTACCTCATTCAAATAAAAATAGGTTTTTTTCAATACTTTAATATTACAAGTCAAAAAGAAGTATCGCGAAACATTTTTAAAACACTCGATGATTTCTTAGAAAATCCTATTACTTCATATATCAAAATGCGGCGAAATACGACTTTTTTGAAAGTTGAAAAAGCTCATCTTTTAGATATCTTACATCACTTTAATTTAAGAAAAGTGACCTTAACCCCTTGTGTTAAATTACATAATGGGAATGCTAGTTTTATTTTATTTGGTTGGTATATTAATATATATTTAAAGTATCTTCTTGATAATTTGTTTCTTACTGCGAGTAGTGATGAATATTATCAAGTTACAATAGATTATGATAAAATATCAACAATTAAATTTGATTTATTATTTGATATCACGATAGGTAAACTTTTATTTGTTACGTTTAAAAACATTGATACAGTTTTTGATTTATTAAAAATAATAAAGGAGAATAAAAAGAATGATGAACAATCAAATTGTCGATTTACTTAATGTATCGCTTGCGGGGATCAACGACATCGCTAATGTTAATGTTGTTATAGGGGATCCTCTAATACTTGATAATAAAATGGTTGTACCAGTTGCTAAAGTAAAGTGTAGTTTTGCAAGCGGAGGAATGGATCAAAAATATCACAAAGCAAATGAAAAAGATCCGTATCCTTTTGGGGGAGCTACCGGTGGGATTATGAGTATCACGCCTGTTGCTTTTTTAGTATTTAGTAATGATGATGTGAAATTATTACATTTAGATGAAAATTCTCATCTTTATGAGAAATTGATAGATGATGGCTACAATATTATAAATGGCATAATAAAGAGAATGGATAAAGCAAATCTAGATAAATAAAGAAAATAACCATTGTGAATAGCATTACTTTTCACGATGGTTTTTATATTGATAAAAAATAGAATATATTTCACAACAAAAATAGTCTTTTATGATATAATAGATAAGTAAAATGCGGATTCTTTTTTTATTGAGGTGAAAGATGAAAGAAGTAGTAGTAATAGGTGGTGGAGCTAGCGGATTATTTAGCGCCATAAACTTGAAAAAGATCTTACAAGAAAATGTCACTGTAACAGTTGTTGAACGCCTAGAACGTGTCGGTAAAAAAATTCTCGCCACAGGGAATGGGCGTTGTAATTTCACAAATATGTTACTTAGTGAAAACAAATATAATAATCCTGCTTTCGTAAAAAGTGTCATTAAAAAATTTGATGCAAGTAGTACGATAGCTTATTTTAAAGAATTAGGGCTTTTAGAAAGAATCGATGCTGAGGGTCGAGTATATCCCGCATCGGAAATGGCAAGCTCGCTTTTAGATGTTTTACGCTTAGAATGTAAGCGTCAAGGAATTATTGAAAAATGCAATTTTGATGTTAAAAAAATTACCAAAACAGGAAATCGCTTTATCGTTGAGTCAACAAGGGGGCTACGTCTTAATTGTGATTACGTAATTTTAGCCGCTGGTGGTAAAGCTCAACAAGTTTTGGGTTCAAATGGAAGTGGTTATATTTTAGCGAAATCTCTTAAAGCGCACATTACGGATTTACATCCTGGTCTAGTTGGCGCTAGGGTTGACAGCGCTCAAATAAAAGGGTTAGATGGTGTAAGACAAAAAGGTGTCTTAAAACTTGTTGGTAAAAAGAATAAAAATGTTTATTTTGAAAAGCCTGGTGAAGTACAATTTAAAATAGATGGCCTATCAGGCATCGTCGTTATGGAAGCCATCAGCAAGTACGTTCATGAAAAAAACAAAAAAGGAAGTGGCAATTTCAATTTAATTTTTGACTTGATGCCTGAGTTTTGTCCAGAAGAACTTTTACACTTCTTAGAAGAACGAACTAGAAAACTAAAAAATGAACCAAATGAAACACTTTTTGTAGGACTATTCCATAAAATGTTTGGTACACATATCTTTAAGCGCTGCAAAATAGATTTAAATGGTTACATTTCTGATTTAACGCTTAGAGATTTACAAAGAATTGCATCTGAAATAAAAAACATGGAATATGAAATTAAAGAACCATACTCATTTGATAGAGCACAAGTTACTATTGGAGGAATTGATATTAAAGATATTATTCCGGAAACTTTAGAACTTCGTAGTCAAGAAGGGGTTTATGTAACGGGAGAAATAATTGATATTGATGGTGAGTGTGGAGGATATAATCTACAGTGGGCTTGGTCTAGTGCCTATGTTGCCTCAACCGCACTAGCGATGCATATTAAATAAGTGGTGTAGATTATGGAACTTAATAACGATGTAATCAATAACTTTTCAGACATTCTTGACGAAGCCGTTATGGTTTATTATAATGCTTTAAAATCAGAAACGGATGATGAGCGAAAAGAAGTTGAAAATGCTAATTATTTAACGTGTTTAACCGATGTAATAGATATCTTTCTTCATCTTGACAATCATCACTTATTTGATCTTGAAAAAGAAGAGTTAGAAAAATTATACAAATGCTTTGAAAAATTAGAAAATATTAAAATTAATCAAGAAGAATTAAGAAAAGCTTTACTGTTCCTTGAAATAAAAGGGTTTAAGCAAATTCATTTTCCCCTTGACTTAATTACCCCTGATGCGGTAGGTGTAATTTTTCAAACATTAATTGATGAAGTGTTAAAGAAAATGCTAAAGAATAAAAAACAAAAGTATACATTGCTAGATCCTAATTTTGGTAGTGGAAACCTTGCTTTTGTAATTGATAATTTTAGCGAGTATGATGCGGAAATATGGGGAATTGAAAATAATGAGTTGCTTTCCACATACGCTTGTAGTAAAGCAAACTTAATGATGAAAAACGCCACAATATATCATCAAGATGCATTAGACTTTTCGGCATTAAACGATAAACCCCTAATAGTGGTATCAGATATAGCAGGGTATGATGTAAAAGACATTAAACTCTTAGAAGAGGTTACTTACTTCCCTTATTTATTGATATATCATTTTTTAACTATTGCTGCTACAGGAAGTTATTTTTTCTATCTTGTTGATACAAATTTCTTTAGTAAAAATGGTAGTGAAGTATTCAAAGAAAAAATAGCTCCTTATGTAGATATTAAAGCACTAGTAGTATTGCCTAATAATTTCTTCTTAAATGATCCTAAAATGATATTAATACTAGAAAAAGTAAGTGATGGAAATAATATAAGAAGTCCAAAAACAAGCTTCGCGGCTAACGTATTTATGTTGCCATCTATAGCTAAAAAAGATAAATTTAAAGAAACAATTGAAAATATAAAAGCATATTTGGAGGATTAATAATGCAAAAAATAATGGTAGTTAACGCGGGAAGTTCATCATTAAAATTTCAAATGATTGAAATGCCTGAATCAAAAAATGAAAAACATGAACCAGTTGTTTTAATTGAAGGTAATTTTGAAAGAATAGGAATTGAAAATCCAATTGTTTCTTATAAAATACCTGATGGAAATGGAAATACCCAAAAATTTGAAAAAAACCTTCCACTTCCAACCCATGCCAAAGCTGTAGAAGAATTAATGAGTATTTTAATTAATCATCATATCGTTTCTTCTTTAAGTGAAATTGCGGGAATTGGTCACCGAATCGTTCATGGTGGTGTTAATTTTACATCATCACGTGAAGTTACACCTAGTGTTATTGAGGAATTAAAAAGCGTAGTTGATTTAGCACCGCTTCATGGCCGTGCTCACTTAATGGGAATCGAAGGATTTAAAGCCGCTCTTCCTGACGCTTTCCAAGTAGTTGTGTTTGATACGGCTTTCCATCAAACGATGGCGGATGAAGCTTACATGTATGCAGTACCACTTGAATGGTATACAAAGCATAAAGTTCGTAAGTATGGTTTTCATGGAATTAGTCACCAATATGTTTCCCAAAAAGCTGCGCAATTTTTAGGAAAACCTGTTGAAGAACTTCGTTTAATAACAGCGCACATCGGCAATGGTGGTAGTTTATGTGCTGTAAAATATGGTAAGTGTGTCGATACATCAATGGGCTTTACACCACTTGATGGAATCGTTATGGGTTCAAGAAGTGGTAGTATTGATCCAGCTGTTTTAGGATATATTTCCGAAAAAGAAAATATTGGACTTCATGATTTAATCGAAATCCTTAACAAAAAGTCAGGCTATTACGGATTAACAGGAAAATCAGATGCTCGCGATGTTCATAAACTTCAAAGAGAAGGTGATTATCACGCTGATTTGGTTTTAAGAATGCAAGAAAAACGTATTGCCGATTATATTGGTAGTTATTTTGTTTATATGGGTGGGGTAGATGCAATAGTATTTACAGCTGGTATTGGCGAAAAATCTCCAGAAACACGTGCTGCTGTCTGCAAGCGTTTAGAAGAAGCACTTGGTGTAGAAATTGATCTTGAAAAGAATCAAGTACGTGGAGAACTTGCATGTATATCTAAACCAACATCAAAAATTAAAGTATTAGTTGTTCCTACTAACGAAGAACTTGTAATAGCTCGTGAAGTAGTGCGTTTAAAAGATGGTCTAACATTTTAATAAAAATAATTTTAAAAGGTCTTTAATCTTATGATTAAAGGCCTTTTTTAGCATCTTTTAAAAAAAGTAAATAAAACAGTCAAACGTAATATAAATGTGAAAGGAGTAAAAAATGAAGAGAATACTTAAAAAATTAATTTTTATAATGGTGATGGTGCTATTTCTAAAACAAACACTTAGAGGTATTTTTCCTAAAGTATATGCTTTAGATGCAATAAACGATGATGTTATTGTTATTGATAAGAAAGTTAACATCATTAGTTATTTAGAAACTAATGGTTATGAAATCATTGAAACTAATATTGATACTAACAAAACAGGAGATTATCTCATCAAATGCATGAAGCAAGGTATAACTTATATTAAGAAAATCATTGTTAAAGAAGAAGATGATTACTTTTGTAGTAATAAGTCATCAACAGAAGTGACTACAGGTAAAGCTGATAATGCGGTTATTAAAAGTACATATGAAACTGAAGATACGGTATATGTTTTATACGATAAATATTATAGTAATGATGGTGTAACCAAAATATCAACAGCTATTAAAGGGGTTAAAAATAACCAAAACACCGATTATTATATACTTTATACTAGCACAAAACAAGACTTTAAGGATATTTTGATTGATAAAGACAATAACGTAGTTTTGTATTGTGGTTCTGTGGGAAATAGCTTAAATAGCAATGAAGAAGCCGTGTTTGGAGCTATACCATATAAAGAGTTCGAGAGTAAGAAATATTTTATGAGAGAATTAGATGGTGATAAAGAAGAAAGATTTAATACAATTTGTAAAGCTCATAATTATTATTATTTTGGCGGTTATACCAAATCTACAACAGGTATTTTTGAAAATACCAAAAGAACTACTAAAGATCCGATTATTATTTTAGTTAATCCAGACACATTTGAAATTCAGACAATTAAAACTTTTGATAACGATTTTAAATTAACTAAGGATGAAGAAATAGTAAAAATAATTAATTATGATAATTATTTGTATTGTTTAATGAAAATAGATCAATATGAATATAGTATGCTCAAAATTGATTATTTTGGAAATTTGATTGATAAAAAGGATTATAAAGGTTTTTTATATGCGAAAGATCTTAAAATGGCTGTTTTTAATGAAAAATTATATTTGTTATTAGAAGCATATGACTATAAAATGCAGCAACGTACGCAAACACTATATGAGGTACTAAACGATTGTACACTTAAGAAAAAAGATGTATATGCGGTTAAAGATACTAAGGCTGTAGATTTTAGAATAAATGAACTAGAAGAAATCACTTATCTTGTAATGGATAATGCTCAGTCTAGTTATTATTTAGAACAACGAAGCATAAAAGGATTAGCGGTAAATATAAATTATCAAACAGATGTGGTTAGTGGAGTGACGGAGGTGGCGTTTGCATCCCTTAAATCAAATCAAGTATTTAAAGTAGTTACGTCTAATAATATTGGACTTGATTATGTAAAAACTTTGTTAAAAAAACCAAGTGGTGATATTTGGATTAATGATGAAAAAACTACCCCATCAAAACTTTTTGGTGAAGAAGTAAATGAAAAATTATTTGGTGAATATTTTGCGGCATACATCTATCAGGAAAATAATAGCGAACCTAAATTTTTTTATATTACCGAAAAAGCAACGCTTATTTTACCACAATTTGGCATTAAGGATGGTGAAGAGTATGATTTAAATTTACAGCTATTTTTCAATGGCGAAGCATTACTTAATAACATGAAAATTGAACAGGGACATCGAATAACTGAAGAAGGGGAGTACACCATTACTTTAAAAGGTCATAAAGGATTAATTAGTGAAGCTAAGTTTAAAGTTTTATCACTTTCTGTACCAATTAATAAGGATGAAACTACCCCAAAAAACAAAGTAGATGCAAAAGTGATAGAAAGCGCTGAAACTCGCGACATCATAAAAGCCAATTGTACTTTACAAAATCAAAAAAATACCCGGTCTCATAAGTTAACATGGTTATATGTCGTACCATTGGGGGTTTTAGTATTAAGTATAATAATCGCATTTAGAAAGGATTACACAAAGTGATGAAAAAAATAAAATCAAAATTTAAAATAATTTTTAGTATACTTCTATTAGTATTAATATTCAGTAAAGGTCTAAAACTTGTAAATGCTAGTACCACTAAAGAATATTCATCTAAAATATCTTGTGAAGAAGAAGTATTACTTCACGAAGAACACTTAGAAAAAATTTATGGTGTTAAAGAACAATACATACTAGGTAAAGTTTATGATGATATGGTGTTATATGAAGAAGAACAGCGAATTTATAATATCGAATGTACATATTTATCACACGCTTTTAAGGATGAGTTAGTTTACATATTAGGAGAGTTAAAAAATGAAAACGATGAACCCGTAAAAAAACTACTAATATTTAACACATTTAACTATAAAGAACAACAAATTGAACTAGACTTTAATGCAAAGTTTTTGATATGGTACAAAGATGCTCTTTTTGTAGGAGGAGAAGAAAATGAAGATGCTGTCATAAAAAAACTAAATGATAATAACACTTTTTCAGTGTATTGTCTTTATGGAACAGAATATGAATCATTTACTTCAGCTATAGTTTTTGAAGATGAATTGTATCTCACAGGTGTAAAAGATGCTCATACCAAAGGGGAATTTTATAAAAATGTTGGTTCTGTTAATGAAATAAAAACTTTTAGTTGTAAGATGAGTGTCATGGGGGCATTTAGTGAATTTAGTTTTTATAATCATTGTGAAAAAAATGAAGAAGCCCGTTTTATTACAAATACTAAAAGTTTATATTTAATTGTAACACCAAAAAATTTATTAAATAATGAAGAATATTTATATCGTTATACTAATCACAAATTTGTTTATCAAAAAGAGTTACCACAAAAAAAATATATCTTAACGATGACAGGAAAACTGATGGCGCTTGAAGAAGACATCTTAAATGAAAAAATAGTAAGAATTAGTGGGGTGTTTAATGAAAATGGAAATACTACAAAAATACCCCTTGTGGAAAAGGATAATATAACGTGCTACTATATTCAAAATACCAAAACTAACTTTTCATTTATCTATCTTAATAAAGGCATTTTATACAAAGATTTAATTACGGAATATCATTTTGATATTTGTATGCCATTAGTATTAGATCTTGAAACTATAGGGCTCGATTTTACTAAAGATTTAAACAATACGCCTTATTATAAGATATCTTCATATTTTTATGATGTAAAATTAATGGTGCGAGAAATAGATCCCTATTTAATAAAACAAATAAGTGGTAAGTATCATTTAACGTTTGACATTATCTTAGATAAAGATGGTGATAATAAATTTAATTTTGAAGATGACCTTTTAATTAAAACATCTTGTAATATCCGTAATAATGGTATATACGAAACAGGTATTACGCTTAAGTTTTTAGGAAAAGCGGAATTAGATGGAGTAAAGATTTTAAATGGTCATACCATAAAAGAAGAAGGTGAGCATCGTTTAATTTTAGTTAATAATCTTGGGGAAAGTGTGACTATCAATTTCACTTTGGTCAATAACTACTTGGGTGATAAAGAGATAGAAGTAATAGATGCGATGTATAAAAATTCCAAAAAAGAATGTGAGATCCTCTTTGATTTAAATTTAACAATAGAAGAACTAGAAAATAGTTATGTAATAATAAATGATGAAGAGTACCCCTTAAAGAAAAAAGATGATAACATCATCGTGACATACCCCCTGTTAAGTAAAGCAACTAAAGTTCTTAAAATATCCCAAATTGTAACTCCTAAAACAACTTATGATGTTGATCAGGTAATAAGTGTTAGAAGAAAAAAAGAAACGCCTAAAATAGATGTTGTAGAACAAAAGAGTGATGATCTTTTTTTGAACATTAATATTAGTGATCCGGATTTAACAATAAAATTTTATGAGATAGAATTAATTAAAGCAGATGAGGTTATCAGTAATTATCGCTCATATTTAAAGAATCTTTCTATCAAAACCAAAAAAGGTTCGTATAAATACGTAGGTTACATATGTTATGAAGATGATGATTTAGAACTAAAAAGAGTAACGATATTTACCTATGAAGGTGATTTTAATAGAGAAATCAAAGATTTTATTACAACAAAATATAAAAAAGTATCTGATGAAGAATTCAATATGGAGTTATGTATCGATGCTGGAAACCATAGTATTAAGAAAACCAATATCGAAATAGGTGATTTAAATGTAACTTCTAAATATGAATATAAATTAGATTATAAAACGATTATCATTGTTTTTATAATATCATCTAGCATAATAGCCTCTACCATAATTGTTAGATATATCATAAAAAAATTAAAGGCAAAAAAAGTAAAAATATAAAAAAAACTAACACTTTTAATAAAACTATGGTAAAATAAAATTGAAAAGACTAGTTAAAGGGGAGTACAAATGCATAAAGTTACAAAAGCGATAATACTATTATTTTTTAGTATAAGTTTAATAGGGTGTACTGATAAGAATGTTGACGACGACAAAGTTGACATTAATTTTAAGGTTATGGGAGTAGTAAAAACAGTAGAAGTAACCAAAGGGACGGTTATAACCAAAGATATGGTTCCTGTTAGCGATTTATACGAAACGTTTGAATTATATTATGATATGGATTATAGAGAAGTTTACGATAATGAAGCAATTTATGATGATGTAACTATTTATGTTAAAATAATTATTTTGCCTCCTTTAGAAAATGAAATTAATCAACAAGAGAGTCTTCTAAAGTTTTAAAAAAAGAATAGTTGTAAAAAGCTAATACGTTATAAAGAGTTAGTTATGTACTAAAAACTAACTCTTTTCTTTTATAAAAAAAATAGTATTCAATTACATTCTGACTTTGTTAATACTGCTTGTGATAAGTTAAAGTTAAATAATTAATATTCACCTTGAAAAAAAAATTAAAAAATGATATAATAAACTGAAGAAATATTGTTAATGGAGGTGTATGATGCTGTTAACAGCTTTGAATGTAAAAACTGAATATTCTATGCTGCAGAGCGTTTGTCGTATCGCACCATTAATGGAAAAAGCCAAAGCATTAGGTTATCAATCGCTTGCGATTATGGATGTTGGCAATATGCATGGCGTAATTAAATTTTATGAAGCAGCCGTTAAAAATTATCTTAAACCCATAATAGGGTGTGAAGTTAATGTTACAATTAATGAAGAAACTTATCAAGTATTGTTATATGCGATGGATAATTTTGGTTATCAAAATTTAATGAAAATAGTTAGTTATGCAAAACTTCATAGTGGCGTGTTGCCGTATGAGTATTTAGATAGTCATGCAGTGGGAATTATGCTTTGTTTACCTTGTGCATGTGAATGCTATCAAAAATTATTTTTAAATAATGTTAAAAAGTTTAAAAACATTATTGAAACATTTAAAATTATTACCCCATTTTGTTTTATAGGACTATCTAACAGAACTTTAAAAGAAAAGCAAACATTTTCTAAACTGTATGATTTTGCTTTAAATAACAACTATACGCCAATTTATGTTCCTAGCATATATTACCTAGAAAAAAGAAATCAAAAAACATATGCTGTTTTAAATGCGATTAGAAACAAAGTAATAAATGTGGAAGATGCGGAATATCACTTAGAGGATCCTTCAATTGAAAGTCAAGGTTTACCATCTTTATTAGTAGATAATACCAATAAGGCATCAACCTTATGTCAAGTTACTTTATCTTTTAGTGGTTATCATTTACCTGAATACGAAAAAGGCCTCGATGCAGTTAATTACTTAAAAATGCTTGCTCAAAAAGGATTAACAAAAAGAATAAAAGGTCAAAACGTCGATTATAAACGATATCAAAGACGTTTAGCATATGAGTTGGATACTATTCACAAAATGGGTTTTGATGATTATTTTTTAATCGTTTGGGATTTTGTCAAATATGCTAAAACGCATGACATTTTTGTAGGTCCCGGTAGAGGATCCGCTCCAGCATCGCTTGTTAGTTATTCTTTAGGAATAACAGATATAGATCCAATGAAGTATGGCTTACTTTTCGAACGTTTCTTAAATACTGAAAGAATAACAATGCCAGATATTGATATAGACTTTCCAGATGATAAACGTGATGAAGTGATTAAATATGTTGGTGAAAAATATGGAGCAGCGCGCACTGCACACATTGTTACATTTGGAACATTTGCGGCGCGTTCGGCTGTTAGAGATATTGCAAAAGTATTAAAACTAAATGATGTGCGTTTGAATCAAATATTAAAGCATCTAAATAAAAATCCTTACAAGCCGATTAAAGAAATTGTTGAAGGTAGTGAAGATTTACAAGAATTGTGTGAAAATCATCCTGATATCAAAGAAACACTCGATATCGCTATAGAATTAGATGGTCTTCCTCGTAATACCTCAACACATGCAGCCGGTATTGTTATGACTAAAGAAGATTTAACAACTTATACGCCAGTTGATGTTGGATTAAATGGCATATACCAAACGCAATATGAATCTTCTGATTTAGAAAAAATAGGATTACTTAAAACCGACTTTTTAGGCCTTAGAAATTTGACAATTATAAAAAAATGTGTTGATTTAATTAAAAATGATGAACCAAATTTTGAATTGCCAAAAGAGTATAATGATCTTAAAACTTTCCAAATGATTACTAATGGTGATACGATGGGAGTTTTCCAATTAGAATCAGAAGGAATGCGGAAAGTTTTAAAAAATTTAAAAATCAATGAGTTTATGGACATAGCGAGCGCTATAGCCTTATATAGACCTGGTCCAATGGATATCATCCCGACTTTCATTGCGAGAAAGAATAAAGAAGAAGAGATTACTTACCCTCATCCCGACTTAGAGCCAATTCTTAAAAGTACTTATGGAACAATTGTGTATCAAGATCAAATAATTTTAATTGCTTGGCGTTTTGCAGGTTACACGTTAGGAGAGGCTGATGTATTAAGAAGAGCTGTCTCCAAAAAGAAAAAAGAAGTCTTAGAAGCCGAAAAGGTTCGTTTTATTGAAAAGTCTGTCAAAAAAGGATATTCCGAAGAAACCGCGACGGTTATTTATGACTATATCGTAAAATTTGCTAATTATGGTTTTAACAAAGCCCATAGTATAGCTTATGCGGTTGTAGCGTATCTTACAGCTTATCTTAAATGTCATTATCCTGCGTATTATTTTTCAACATTAACTTCAAGCATCATCGGCTCTTCTTCAATGCTTGAGACATATCAAAAAGAAATGAATAAGTGTGGAATAAAACTTTACCAACCAACTATTAATTATAGTACAAATGAATGTGTCATTAGGACAGGGAAAAAGAACGGTACAAAGTTTATTTGTTTACCTCTTACGGCGATTAATGGTTTTGGTGAAATGAAATATCAGAGTCTTTTAACTATCCGTAATGAAGGTTTGTTTAAAGATTTTGAAGATTTTATTTTAAGAGTTAAAGATAGTCTTGCCCCTTCATTGATTGAAAACATTATATATAGTGGGGCTCTAGATGAATTCAAAGTGACTAAAAAAGCGATGATTGAAACATACGCTGTAATAATTAATAAGAGTCAATATGCTTTTATTGATAATCTTCTTAAAACAGCGTATACTGATGAAGAATACCCATATGTTTATTTGTTAGAAAAAGAAAAAGAAATGTTAGGTATAAACATTCATTATAATTTCTTACATCAATATGAACATTTATATAAGAGCATGGGTCTTATTAAACTGAAAGAAGTAAAAGAAAAAACGTCGGTAATGACGCTCGGAATAATTAAAAAGAAAAAAGAAGTTAAAACAACAAAAGGTGAAGTAATGTGTTTTATCACTATTTCTGATGATGATACTGAACTAGAATGCACATTATTCTCGGCAGTTTATGCAAAATATCAAAATATTGCCGTACACCAAGTGTATATAATTTCTGGAAGAATTGAGATGCGCAAAAATGCGAAACAGTTAATTGTTGAAGAAATGCGATTAGTTTAAATATAAATGAATTAAAATCAAAATAAAAAAGAAAGGGGAATAAATATGAAAGTATTATGCTATGACATCGGTGGAACAGACATAAAATATGGGGTAGTAGAAGACGGTAAAATAATATATAAAAGCAGTATGAAAACATCCCCTGATTTAGGAAGGGAATCACTTGAAGAAAGATTAATTGAAGTTGGAAAAGAAATTACCCAAAAATATGATGTAAAAGCGGTGGGAATTAGTTCATCTGGTTCGATTGATTGTGAAACAGGAAAAGTCTTAATCCCTGGTGATAAAATTAAAATAATGAAAGATATGGATTTTTCTAAACTTTTCTATGAAAACTTAGGTTTAATAGTAGCTGCTGATAATGATGTTAATTGTTTTGGTGAAGCTGAAAGTAGAACGGGCGCAGGCATTAAATATGATAACTTTTTAATGATGACAATTGGTACAGGAATTGGTGGCGCGATAATATATGAAGATAAAGTTATGCATGGTTTAAATTATAATGCGGGTGAATTTGGAAGAATGCTCTTGGGAGATACAAAATTTGAAGATTTAGCATCAACTTCTGCTCTCATTAAAAATGCCAAAAAAGCAGGTTTAGGTGTTGATAATGGCCTGGCTTTATATAAATTATATGATGAGAAAAATCCACTTGCATTAAAAGTAATTGGTGAATTCTATCATTACCTTGCGATAGGAATCGCTAATCTCGTTTATATATTTAATCCCGAAGCTATCATGATTGGTGGAGGAATTTCAAATCGTGAAACTTTAACCGATGAAATAAAAGTTGAACTTAAAAAAATACTGCAACCAGAATTTTTCAATACAATTACGATTGAAAATTCTATTCATAAAAATGAAGGGGGCCTAATTGGCGCTTACTTCAATGCTGTAAATAAGTTAAATACAATGAATAATAGAAAGGGCTAAAATTATGACAGAAGAAATTAAAAACAAAATCACAAGTTGGCGTAATTTTGAAGGTTTAGAACCATCTTTAAGAAAAGAACTTGAAAGCTTAACAGAAGAAAAATTGGTTGATGCTTTTTATACTGATTTAGCATTCGGTACAGGGGGCTTAAGAGGTGTGATGGGTGTTGGAACCAATCGAATGAATATATATGTTATTCAAAAAGCAACCTATGGATTTTACTTATATATGAAAGAGCATTTTGATAATCTTGAAACACGCGGTGTGGTTATTTCATATGATTGTCGTCATCATTCTTTTGATTTCGCGAAAGCGGCAGCAGCAGTTCTTGGAGCAGCAGGTGTAAAGGTATATTTATTTAGTAGTCTTCGCCCAACACCAGAACTCAGTTTCGCAGTTCGTTACTTAAAATGCGCTGGGGGAATAATGGTTACGGCTAGTCATAATCCACCTGAATATAATGGTTATAAAGTTTACGATAGTGAAGGTTGCCAATTAGTTCCTGAATTAGCTGATGAAGTAATAGAAAAAATTGAAGGAATTGAAGATTTATTCAGTATTAAAACGGCAGATTTCGAAACTTTGGCCGCAAATGGTACAATAAAAATGATCGATGAAATTGTCGATAAACCTTATCTAGATATGGTAAAAACGGTAAAAGTTCAAGATGTACCGAAAAACAACATTAAAATTGTTTTTACCCCTCTTCATGGAACAGCCAGTGTTCATCTTGTAAAATTACTACGTGAAGAAGGTTATGATGTAACGCCAGTTGCATCACAAATGATACCAGATGGATCTTTCTCAACGGTTAAATCTCCTAACCCTGAAGAAGCTAGTGCTTTTAAATGTGCTTTGGAATTAGGAAAAGAAGTAAAAGCAGATGTTTTAATTGCGACTGACCCTGATGCTGATAGAATGGGGATCGCTGCCATTAACCCTAAGACAAATGAATATCAATTATTAACAGGAAATCAAACAGGTGCAATCCTTTTAGATTATCTTGTAAAATATCGTCCTCATGGTGATAACGCTTATGTTTTCAATACTATTGTAACATCTAATATTGCGAAAGCTATTTGTGATAAAAATAACCTTCATCTTGTTCAAACTTTAACAGGATTTAAATTCATTGGCGAACAAGCGCATTTATTAGAGTTAAGCGGTGGAGAATTCTTCTTTGGTTATGAAGAATCCTATGGTTATGTAATTAAAGATTTTGTTCGTGATAAAGATTCCTTCCAAGCATCACTTTTGCTTGCTGAAGTAGCATCTTTCTATAAAACTCAAAATAAAACTTTAATTGAAGTATTACATGATATATACAAAGAGTATGGTTTCCATCAAGAAGGTGTTCAAAACATTTACTTGAAAGGAATTGAAGGCAGTGAACGTATTGAAAGAATTATGAGATATTTCCAATCATTAAAAATTACGGAAATAGCAGGTAAGAGTATCAATACAATTGAAGATTATGATAAAGGCTTACGTTATCAAAAAGGCAAAACGAGTGCCATTACTCTTCCAAAATCGCTTGTTTTAAAGTATATATTTGAAGATGGTGGATGGTTTGTATTGAGACCTTCAGGAACAGAACCAAAACTAAAAATATATATTGCGATAGTAGCTAAAGATGAAAAAGAAGCATCAACTTTTATTGAGAGATTAAAAGGAATAATCGATGCATTGATAGGAGAAGTGAAATAATGTTGCGATTTAAATATGAAAATGCCTTAACAAGCGAAGAATTACTAACATATAAAGAAAATGCTAAAAGAGCTTATTTAACCCTTATTTCTAAAAAAGGTGAAGGAAATGATTTTTTAGGTTGGCTAAAATGGCCTTTTGAATATGACAAAGAAGAATATCAAAGAATAAAAAGCGCAGCCCTTACTATTAAAGCGACATCAAAAGTTTTAGTAGTTGTAGGAATAGGTGGATCATATCTTGGAGCTAAAGCTGTTATAGAAGCATTAAGCCCATATTTCAAAAAAAATAGGGGTGTTGAAGTAATATTTGCAGGAAATACTTTATCATCAAGTTATCTATATGAATTATTATCATACTTAAGAAACTGTGATTTTTCAGTAAATGTTATTTCTAAATCAGGTACAACAACCGAACCAGCCATCACTTTTAGATGTCTTAAAGATCTTCTAGAAGAAAAATATGGAGCGTTAGGAGCTGCAAAACGTATTTATGCGACTACCGATGCGAAAAAAGGAGCTTTAAGAACGCAAGCAACTGAATTAGGTTATGAAACCTTTATTGTTCCAGACGACATTGGTGGAAGATATTCTGTCTTTACTGCCGTAGGTTTACTACCTATTATCGCAAGTGGTATAGATACTGATGAATTACTAAAAGGTGCTCGTGCTGCTTCTCTCGATGCTTACCGCCTACCTTTTGAAGAAAATGCGGCATTACAATACGCTGCTGCTCGTCGTTTTCTTTATGCTAAAGAAAAAGAGGTTGAATGTTTAGTAACATATGAACCTAAATTAGCTTATATAAGTGAGTGGTGGAAACAACTATTTGGTGAATCAGAAGGAAAAGACAATAAGGGAATATTCCCCGCAAGTTTAGTCTATTCAACCGATCTTCATTCAATGGGACAATTCATTCAAGATGGAAAACGCATAATGTTTGAAACGGTCATTGAAGTACTTAGACCACAATATGATATGATGCTAAAATCTGCTGAAAATAACCTTGATGGTATTAACTATTTAGCAGGTAAAACGTTAAACTACGTTAACCAAAAAGCAATGGAAGGTACTACTTTGGCCCACGTAGATGGAGGTGTACCAAATTTAAAAATAGAAATTACGGCTGTTGATGAATATAATATTGGTTATTTATTATATTTCTTTATGTTTAGTTGTGGTATATCTTGTTATATGTTGGGTGTTAATCCATTTAATCAACCTGGTGTAGAAAGTTACAAAAAGAATATGTTCGCTTTACTTGGAAAACCAGGTTACGAAGAATTAAAAAAAGAATTACAGGAAAGAAATAAAAAAGAGGAATAAAAAAAATGAAGAATAATTTGGTAAAGAAAATAATTTCATTTACATTTTTATTAATAAGTATTTTATCACTTTCAAGTTGTTCCGAAGAAGGTGTGTGCGTAGTTAAATTTTATAACGATAGAACAATCGTTGCGGTTGAAAAAATAGCACCTTATAGTAATGTCGAATACACAGGTGAAGAACCTTTAAAAGCTGGTTATAAATTTATTGGTTGGGATAAAGAATTAATTAATGTTACAACCGACCTTCATGTTCATGCTTTATTTAAGCGAAATAAAGAACTCCCTTCAAAAGTAACTGATATTATAGGTGAATATGTCCAACCAAAAATATTTTTCAGAACTTTTAATTCTTTAAGTGCTGAAGAAGCTAAAAATGAACTTGGGATATATTATATCGAAAATGAAACAGATCTAGAAAATATTGATTATGATAAAGAAATCGTCCTTTATGAAGAAACAGTTAGATCATTACAAAATCTAATTGAAAAAATAGAATTAATCACTAAATTTGAAGAAGTATCGATTGAAGCCCTCGGCAATGATTTAAATAATGTTTTTTCTTCAATTAGTAAAAGTAAACTAGCTGTAGAAATTCTTACATCAATGGACATTGGCGAAGGTATTCTTAACAGCATTTTATCTCCATCAGAAGAATTAACTTATCAAACAAGAAAAACTATATTCGAAAAAGATTTACAAAATATGGCTAAAATTAGTTCATCTATTGCGAAAATTCTTGCAAACTCTCATGAATATAGTTTGACAGAAACAGTAAAAGCTGAAACTGCATCGATTGATGAAGTATTAAAAAATTTAGAAATGTTATCTTATTTTGGTGATGAAAACGTAAAGTTTATTATTGATGCCGCAATAGACTTTATCAGTGATGAAAGCTTCACAGAGGTTATTTTCGCTATCACAAAATGGGCTGAAAAAAATGGCATAGATTCTTTTGACACATTATATAACAAATATCTTTTAAATTCAGAGATAGTTAATTTAAATGCTTTAGCACCATTAGAACTATTAACTACTATTCTCGATACAACTAATAATAGTGGTCTTATTGAAAAAGTTTTAGGATTTATAAGTATAGAAATAGATTCTGACCTAATAACATCAATTATTGAAAATGTTAAAGATTTTAATTCCTTAATGCATGAAACATCTTTAAAGAATTATACTTTAGAAGAATTATCAACTTTAACAATTGATGATTTACTAAAAGTACTATATTTAAATAAAGATGAAAAATTATTTGCAGCTTTAGAAAAAGTTTATTTAGTAGCTAATACTATTTATGAATTTATAAATGAAGAGGTTTTACCAATCGCTAAAGGTGATTTTGATCTTATTTTAGATGTAGTTAAGAACCTTCTTTTAAAAGGCTATTTTGCAAGCTATGATCATGAAACTGGAACTTTAAATAATGCTATTCTTGAAAGTGAAGTAGATAATATCTTTAAAATAAGTTATTTACAAGATGAAGAAGTTTTAAAACTTATCGCTACTTTTATGGATTATGAACTAGCCGAAGACGCTAATATCTTAGAAGTAGTAAAAACTGCAGAATTCAAAATTGCTTTTGTTGAATTTGCAGGCAATATGGTTAATTTCATCTATGGTGGAATGAAAGATATGACGCTTCTTGAAATAGTAAGCGATATAATTGAATCATTAGTATAAAAAAGTACGTGAAGATGTTTATGAATTATTTCATAGCCATTTTCACGTATTTTAATTTAACATTTTTTACAATAAATAAATAATATCAAATGTTTAATAATATAAATATGAAGAAAAAATTAATTATTGTATTAATATCCATAATGCTTCTTACAGGTTGTGCAAAGAAAGTAGGAAACAAAGATTATCACATTGTTGAAAAAAATCTTAAGATAGATGATAATTGTGAAGTATTATATCCAACTATAGATGAAATAATAGATGAATCATTAAAAGAAAATATTGTAAAAACTACCAAAAAAATTAAAGAAAACAAAAAAGTGTATCCCGATATAACTTATCAAAGTTTTCTTTCTAAACCATATATTAGTTATTTAATAAATTATCAATATCAAGATAAAAAAATAATTAAAGGTTATATTTACAATTTAAATACTAAAGGTGCGGTATATGTAAAAAAAGATGAAATACTTAAGATACTTAACTCATATGAGAATAACGCTTTTAGAATAAAAGAAAGTGACTTAGGCTTTTTAACTTATATTATTAATCAGGATAAACTAGAAATTTATTTATCAGAGTATTTAAATGCACATAATAATAAAATTGTCATACCGCTTGATGAACAACGATTACTCATTGATGAAAGTACGCAAAAGCGTGAAGAAGAAAAAAAACTTGTCGCGATTACGTTTGATGATGCTCCTAGTGTAAAAACTAAAGAAATCGTTGATTTACTAGAACAGCTAGGTGTTAAAGCAACATTTTTTATTTTAGGTTGTAATGCTGAAATATATAAAAATGAATTATTATACATTGATGCTAATGATCATGAAATTGGTAACCATTCTTATTCACACCCTAATTTTAAAAAAATAACGTTAGAAGAAGGATTAAAAGAAATTACAACAACGCAAGAAATTATTTTTAATATAACAAATCATTATCCTCGAGTATTTCGCTTCCCGTATGGAGCGGTAAATAAAAGTGTTTTAAAAGAAATTAACATTCCTACTGTTCTTTGGGATGTTGATTCTCTAGATTGGCAAGACCACACAACCGCATCTATTGTAAAAAAAGTTAAAGGTAGTGTTAGAAAAAATAGTATTTTGTTATTTCATGATTTCAAGTACTATAACAAAGAAGCTATAACAATCGTTATAAAAGATTTACAAAAAGAAGGTTATACTTTTGTTTCTGTTTCAAAACTCTTAAAGTTTGCGAGTGAAGAGGATATAAAAACAGGAATTATACATTTTAATGGTTAAAAATAAATTTTTATGGTAGAATATGTAAAAAGACTTGTGAGGAAATTCCAATGAATAAAATAATGATTTTTAACTTTTCTTTGTATAATCTATTATTATATTTTTTTATCTATGCCTTTTTAGGGTGGTGTTTAGAAGTAATTTACGCCACTATTAAAACAAAGAAATTCATTAATAGGGGTTTTTTAAATGGACCAGTTTGTCCAATATATGGGGTAGGAGTAGTAATCGTTCTAGTAATTTTAACGCCCTTCAAAGCTAACCCCTTCGTTTTATTCTTTTGTTCTGTCGGACTTACAACTCTTTTAGAGTTAGTAACAGGTTTCGTTTTAGAAAAGTTCTTTCACACTAAATGGTGGGATTATTCAAACCGGAAATTTAATTTTAAGGGTTACATATGTGTTAAATTTTCGATTATATGGGGCGCAATCTGCAGCGTTGTGGTGTATTTCTTCCACGCATTAATTGATGATTTGTTATCAAAAATACCATATGTCGTGGGCTTGGTATTTTTAGGAATCTTTAGTTTCTTAATAATGGTCGATTTGATCTTGACGATTTTACAAATGGTTCACTTAAATAAAGTTTCAAAAGAATTAGCAACATTAAACAATGTTATGCATATTCCTTCCGATGCTATCGGTAAAACCCTTTCGAATATAACGCTCAGCGGTATGGAAAAATCCGAAATTTTAAAAAGCAAATTTGAAAAACTTCGAATAGTTAAAGCTTTCCCTGATTTAAAAAAAACGATAAATGCTCGTCTTAAGATCAAAAAGCAAAATGAAAAGCAGGAATAAATATGAAAGTAGTAGTTATTGGTACTTTTAATGTAGACTATGTAGGTGAGACGATCTTTCCCCTAAAACGAGGAGAATCACATCCAGGAAATATCAAAATATCAGCTGGAGGGGTAGCTCGAAATATTGTTGAAAATCTTGCCCGTTTGGGTATGAAAGTAACGTTTATAACCGCTGTTGGTAGTGATGCCTATGGCATAAAATATAAAAAAGATTTAGAAGAATTGAAAGTTAAATTTATAATCCCTGGACCTAACGATAACGCTTTAACATCAACTTATTTAGCGGTTAACAATAACAAGGGTGAATTGGAATACGCAGTGGTAGAAACTGCAATCTTGGATTATTTATCTCCTCAATATTTTGAAAACCTAATAGGAGAAATTAATAAAAACGATATGGTAATCTTAGATGCTAATCTAAGATCTGATACCATTAATTATTTGTTAGAGAATGTTACGGCGATGATTATTGGTGACGCTGTAAGCGCGATAAAAGCTCAAAAATATATCGAACACTTAGATAAATTCTTCTTATTAAAAGTTAATAGCCATGAAAAAGAAGTTATAAATGAAGCGTTAAAAGAAAAAAGACCTAAAAATCTTATAATAACCGCGGGAAAACACGATTTGATATATGAGAGAAAAGATGCGTTAAATGGTATTGTTTCTAAATCATTTACGCCTAAAAAAGTTTCCAATATTGTTAGCACAACAGGTGCTGGTGATGCGTTATTAGCGGGAATTATTTACGCTGTTTCAAACTATCAAAGTGTTGAAAAAGGAATTGAATTAGGAATGGCGATGTCCGCTCTTACCCTTCAGATAGCAGGGGCGGTAAATCCCAATATTATAAAAGTTCTTCAAGATAAAAACTAGAAGTTATGGTAATATATAAGTGTGGAGAAAAATACAATACTCTAAGATAACTACATAAATACCTTAAAGTATATATCCCAATGGGATTATAATTATGGCTCTCTTAGAAATAGAGAGCCTTTTATTTTGCGTAATGCTGAACTTAAAAAAGTAATTAAAATATCTGCGAGGTGTATGGCCTTATTAGGATTAACAAAATCCATATCATGGCAGCTATGATAGAAGTAGTTATTCTATTTATTAAGTATTTTACTATTTTAAGATTTATAAAATTAGTATTAAAAAGAACTAAGAAGTTTTTTAATATTTACAAGACATTATCACAAAATGAACACAAGACCTATCTCCCAAAATTAAAAAACGTTGATTTTTGGGAATTAATATGGTATAATAAGAATAAATATTGTGGAGGTTGCTTATGCCCTTTGTTTTAAGTATATTTATATTTGCAGTTTTTACAGTAATCCATCTTGTCTGTTGTTATTTAGGTTTAGAAAGAGCTAGGATGGTTACTAAATGCATGTTAATACCATTATTAACAATATCACTACAAGCCTATGGATGCAATAAAGTATTGATATATTGTGCCCTAATATTTGGTTTAATCGGTGATTTATTAATTGTTGTTAACAATGATAAAATGTTTTTTATGTTGGGAATGTTGTCATTTGGTGTAAATCATATTTTCAACTTAATTACAGTTATATCGTTAATACCATTTAAATTAAATTATTTTTATTACATAGGTATGGCAGTTTTAGCAGTTTGTTATATAGGTTTATTAGGTTACCTTTTAAAAGGATATATGGGGAAATTTTCTTATGTAAATGGTGTATATTCTTACATTATTCTTTTGAATATTATATTTTCAGTAATTCTAATGATAAGTTTATATGGTGCCGTAGGTTTAAATGCTTTTTTAGGCTGTATAGCAGTTCTCTTAGGAGTTATAATATTTAGTATAAGTGATACGCTAATAGCGATTAATGTATATGTAAGAACACTTAAAAAATCATCATTTTTTACAATGGGTACTTACATTTTAGCCCAAATATTAATCAGCTTTGGTTTGGCGTTTATCATAAAACTATTGTAGTTAGGAGAAAAAGATGCTTAACGAAAGAAGAACTACATCAATAATTAGAAGAATTATCAACGCTATAATAACTTTAATATTTATACTATTACAACTAGCGCTTTATACAATTTTATATTTTGAAATATATGCTAGTACTTATGTCCAACTAATAGCTTATATCTTAGGTGTGATACTAGTTATGTATATTTTACAAACAAGATATAATTCTAGTTATAAAATCAGTTGGATTGTCTTAATATTACTATTTCCGGTTTTTGGTACTTTGATGTACTTGTTTGTAGGGGCATATCACCCATTACCTGAACGTAAAATTAAGAAAATAAATGCGTACATTAAAGATTATATCCCCGTATCAAAAACAGCAGATGAAGTTTTTCAAGATGATTTAGTAGCCAAAAAGCACGCAAAAATTTTACAAAAACAAGCCCCAGTAGGTTTATATACTAATACCGCTATTGAGTATTATAAAGATCCTGTACCTAAATATAATGACATGATTGAAAAACTAAAAAATGCGAAAAACTATATTTTTATGGAGTATTTCATTATATCAGACGGTTTTTTATGGAATGATATTTTAGAAATATTATTAGAAAAAGCTCGTGCAGGAGTAGAAGTAAAAATAATTTATGATGATATCGGTTCCTTAAGATCCCTTGATAAAGGAGGAATAAAGCGCCTTAATAAAAACCCTAATTTTAGAATGGTTGCCTATAACCCGATGGGAATAAAGGTTTCTTTAGGACTTAATTATCGCGACCATCGTAAAGCCGTTATCATCGATGGTGAGTATGCCTATTCCGGTGGCGATAATATTGCGGATGAATATATCCACAAACTAATTCGTTTTGGTAAATGGCGCGATACAGGTTTTCGCTTAACTGGCGATGCCGTTAAACAATACATTTTAATGTTTGTTGAAATGTGGTATATGTCAACAAAGGAAATGCTAGATGCTAAGCAATATATTAAAGAGACAAATGTTTTAAGCGATGCGGTGCATATTCCTTTTGGTGATGGACCTCACAATAAAGTTGAGTTATCATACGATGTTGTGACATCAATGGTTGATAATTCTCAAAAATATTTATATATCTCAACACCATATTTAATCGTAAATAGAGAATTTATTTTAAATATTGCTAAATTATCTGAAAGTGGCGTAAAGGTAGTTATTTTAGTGCCTAAAATACCTGATAAAAAAATAACATTTTGGTTGACCCAAGCCCATTACAAAGATATTTTAGCAGCAGGTGGTAAAATTTATGAATATACTCCTGGCTTCAATCACGCGAAAATGGTGTTATCCGATGATAAGTATTTATTATTAGGTACGATTAATATGGACTTCAGAAGTTTCTTTTTGAATTTTGAAAGCGGTGACTTAATAATTGGTGATGAAGTAATAAAAGAAGTTAAAAAGGATTTCGAAGAACAACTAGCAATATCCAAAGAAGTGACTTACGAAGAATGGTGTAAACGCCCTTTAATCAAAAAAATAGTACAATTCGTATTGTATATTTTTGCGGTATTATTTTAAGAAAGAGAAAAAAATATGGTTATAAAATATAAGTTAGTAAAAGAAGATTCACGCTCAATGGCAAGACTCGGTGTCATAACAACACCTCATTCAACCTTTGAAACGCCAATATTTATGCCTGTTGGAACGCAAGCGACGGTAAAAGGAATGAGTCCTGAAGAATTAAAAGCATGTGGTGCACAAATTATTTTGGGAAATACATATCATTTATGGAATCAACCAGGGCATAAAATAGTCGAAGAAGCAGGTGGACTTCATAAATTTATGAATTGGGACCGCTCAATTCTTACAGACTCAGGAGGATTTCAAGTATTCTCCCTCGCTAAAATTAGAGATATCAAAGAAGAAGGTGTAACTTTCCGCCATCACAAAAGTGGGGCTAAGTTATTTTTATCACCAGAGATCGCCATGGAAATTCAAAATAGTTTAGGTAGCGACATTATGATGAGTTTTGATGAATGCCCTCCTTATCCTGCTACACGTGATTATATGGAAAAATCTGTAGAAAGAACAATTCGTTGGGCCAAAAGAGGATTAGAAGCTCATAAAAACAAAGATACGCAAGGATTATTTGGAATTGTTCAAGGAGGTATATACAAAGACATTCGTTTGCATTGTGCCGAAGAACTTACAAAACTTCCTTTTGATGGTTTCTCGGTAGGAGGTTTAAGTGTCGGTGAGCCTAAGGTTTTACAAAATGAAGTCTTATCTTATACAACTCCAGCGCTTCCTAAAGATAAACCTCGATACTTAATGGGGGTTGGTTCACCAGGTGCTATTCTCGATGGCGTTGAAAGAGGAATCGATATGTTTGACTGTGTTCTTCCAACTAGAATTGCAAGACATGGTACGGCTATGACATCTTGTGGTCGACTTCTTCTAAAAAACAAAGAATTTGAAAGAGATTTTACTCCTCTTGATCCAGAATGCGATTGTTATACATGTAAAAATTATACCAAAGCTTACCTTCGTCACCTAATCAAAGCTGATGAAACCTTTGGACAACGCTTAATCAGTATTCATAATACAGCATTTTTACTAAATCTAATGAAAAACATTAGAACAGCTATTAAAGAAGATCGTTTTTTAGAATTTAAGGAAGAGTTTTATCAAAAGTATGGCATAACCGATGAAAAAGATTTTTAGGAGGTCTTATGCATAAATTGAGATTAAAATTAAAAGCAAGCAAAATGCTACTAGGCATAATGTTACTTCTTTTTATCTTAGTTACTGGTTGTAGTGATTTAAAATCATACGATGGGGGAGTAACACTTACCATACCTGATGAAATAAAGAATTATATGAATTATATTGGTGAACTCCCAAGTAGACATTTTGATTATGATGGGCCAGTGAAAGTAGCTAAATCAAGTAGTAGTAATTATTACATTTTTGGTGGAAATGACCAATATGTATTTAGTGAAAAATTTGGTGAACATTTAGAAAAATATATGGGAAATAGTATCATCACGGAAAATAACCCCGCCTATGATGAAAAAGAAGGAAAAACAAACTTTGCAGGAAAAACAGTACCTATCGATTCTCCAAGCGAAGAAATTATGATGGTAACGTGGGATGAAACGGGCACTAGATATTCGTACCAATATCGTACATTTGTGTCTAATGGTAAGCGATATTATGCTTTTTGGTATACAACTAATATCATTATATCGATGGAATTACCTTTGATGGTTAAAAAAGTTGATAATCAAAATCGTTTGTTTTTATTGTCACTTCCATATGATACTAAATATGATGTTTCGCCAGCCTTAGAGTTAAAAAAGCTTGTTAAAAAAGATACATATTTAGATGAATCATATTATATTTTTCAATATCCAAATTATTTAACTTTGACACTTAAGTGTCAAAACGAAGAAGAACGACAAAATGCGATTAAAGATTGGTACCGGACATATTGTTTTGGGCACGAAGAAAACGGCAAATTTGTTTTTACCTATTTAGGAATTAATTATGAACTTTCTTTTGGTGTTTATAAGCAAGGTAACCCTGGATTCAAACTTAGCATTATTTGATAATAAAATGGACACTCCTTTAATAAAATATTAAAGGGGTGTTTTTTATTAAACATATTTTAAGAAAAAAGATGCCACCGCTCGATTATTTTCTTTTGGCGGACATTTTGTTTTTAGTAATTTTTGGTTTATTAATGGTCTATAGTGCTAGTAATGTGGTTGCATCATACAAATACAATGATGAATTCTATTACCTTAAAAGACAACTTTTTTCATGTGTGATAGGACTAATTCTTATGTATGTTGCTTCAGTTATTAACATCGAAAAAATATATAAATACACGAGTTTTATTTTTTTAGCCTCATTTATTTTATTAGTTTTAGTACTGATACCAGGAATAGGTATCGTTAGAGGTGGTGCTAGAAGTTGGATTGGCATAGGGAGTTTTAGTATTCAACCAGCAGAATTTATGAAAATAGCCATCATCCTTCTTCTTGCGAAATACTTATCAAAGTATAATCATGAACTTAATAAAATAAAAACATTCCTAATGGTATTATTGGTTGCTTTCATAATCTTTGGATTAATTGTTTTACAGCCAGATTTTGGAACAGGTCTAGTATTGTTAGTATCTGTAATAACTTTAATTTTTATGGCGGGTGCACCATTAAAATATTTCATCGCTTTATTAATAATAGGTATAATAGGAATGGGGGCTTTAATAATCAGTGCGCCTTATAGACTAGAAAGAATTACTTCATTTTTAAACCCTTGGAATGATCCTTTAGGAAGTGGTTTTCAAGGTATTCAATCTTTGTTTGCGATAGCACCATCAGGGATATTTGGTTTTGGGTATAACAAAAGTATGCAAAAACATTTCTTTTTACCAGAACCACAAAATGATTTTATTTATGCAATTATAACAGAAGAATTCGGCCTTTTTGGGGGCATAGTTGTACTTTTGGCCTATGTTTTATTATTTATTAAGGCTATTAAAATAAGTGCTAGAATCGATAATTCCTATATGTCTTATTTAGCTAAAGGTATAGGAATATCAATTATTATTCAAGTTTTTATTAATATTTGTGTTGTAATTGGTTTACTCCCTATTACGGGAATAACAATGCCAATCATAAGCTATGGTGGTTCTAGTCTCACCATAACTCTAATTGGTTTAGGACTATTATTAAACATAAGTAGATATCAAATATCACTAGAAGGGTTAAAACATTGATGATTAAGGATAAGACAATAGTAATTAGTGCGGCTGGTACGATGGGGCATATCAATCCCGGATTATCATTTGCATTTCTTTTAAAAAAGTATTCCCCTAATATAAAAATTATCTTCTTAACACAAAAGAAAAATACTAATCAAATAATAAGACATGATTATTTTTGTTATATAGATAGTTTATTTACAGTTGAAGCAACAGGAATTTCTAGAAAAGCTTTACTAAAAAATTTAAAACTTATAAAAGATAGTTTTAAAATATTAGATAAAATTAAAAAACTATACAAAGATCATAACGTAAATCTCGTCTTAGGAATGGGAGGATATTTAAGTGGATATGCAACTTATGCTGCAAAACAATTAAAAATACCTTATATCATTCACGAACAAAACATTGTGATGGGTTTGGCTAACAAATTAAGCAAGAAAAAAGCTGAAAGGGTTCTAGTAAGTTTCCCTAAAAAAGGTAAAAACGTTGTAATGGTAGGTAATCCTCGCCTCCTTCTAGCAAGAAGTGTTCTTAAAGATAAAAAACTAAAAATGAAGAATCATATACTTGTTTTAAGCGGTTCATTAGGGGCTAGTTTCATTAATAATTTATTAATAGATTTTTTGAAAACTAGTGAAAGTCATGAATACTTTACAACACTTGTTACGGGAAAAAGATACTACGATGACACGGTTAAAAAACTAAGCGAGATAGCTGGTGAACACTATAGGGTCTTACCTTATTTAGATAACCCTTTAAAATATATGAAAGAAAGTAATCTTCTTATTTCGAGAAGTGGAGCGACGACGATATTTGAAGTAATTGGTTTAGAAATACCTACAATATTTATTCCGTCACCGAACGTTGTTAATAACCATCAATTAAAAAATGCCCAATACTTAAGAAATATGGGCGCGGCGCAGCTTTTGACCGAAAAAGAAGTTACTATGAATACGCTTCAAAACACTATAAAAATGACGATTAATGATGCTAATTTAATTAAAAAGCTTCACACTTTGAGTAATAAGTATAGTGAATTATTGAAAACCATTGAATGGGATGAATATTTTGAAAAGAATAATTGAATTAATTAATAAAGAACATTTAGGTACGATTATTACAAATAAAAGTTTAAAATCAGCAACAACACTTGGGATTGGTGGGATTGCTGAATATTGGTTTGAACCTTTTGATGAAGCATCGCTAGTAAAAGTGGTAAAGGCTTTAGCGAGGTATCATTTAAAATATTTTGTTATCGGAAAAGGCAGTAATCTCATTTTTAGTGATGAAAAGTTTACCACCCTTTTTATTAATCTTAAACATCTTAATCAAATAGAAATTGAAAGTGATAAAATAACGATATCAGCTGGAACCAGCGCTTGTAAGGCAGGAATGTTTTTATCTGCAAAAGGTTATAAGAATTTTGAATATATGGCATTAATTCCTGGCAGTGTGGGAGGCATCATATATATGAATGCAACTAGCTTTAATATGGGGGTGACAGATTCTTTATTAGAAGTAACATATTTAACCCCACTTGGCGATATAAAGAAAATAATACTAACTGAAGATGTAAAGAAAACTTTCGCCTACCGCAAATCCTTTTTTACAAATACATCTAATATTATTATTAAAGCAGCATTTAAAAAAGAAACTGCATCTTGTGAAGAAATAATATCGGAAATAAAACATTATAAAAATAAAAAACGTGAAAGCCAACCTTTAGAATATCGTAGTGTAGGAAGTACTTTTAGAAATTTTAGCGAAATAAAGGCCTGGGAATTGATTGATAAAGTAGGACTTAGAGGCTTTAGAATTGGTGATGCTGGTGTTAGTTTAAAACATACTAATTTTTTAATAAATTACAAAGCGGCATCTTTTCAAGAAATGATATCGTTAATTAATCTAGTTAAAACGAGAGTTAAAGCAGAAACTGGATATGAATTGTTATTAGAACCATCAATAATTACTTCCCAAGATATATCGTAATGTGCATATACCCACGCTTATTTTCCATATCATCATAAAATAGAATGAAAGGAGGAAAGCAATGCAACACTATAATTTTTTCAAAATACCATATGATCAAAATGAAAATGATAAAGGTTTAACAATCTATGAAAAAGGTCATTTAGAAAATGGTGCTATAGGTTATATGAAAGGTAATATGTCTAAAAAAGAGTATATTGGGTACAAAAATTATGTTCCAAGAATGCCTAAAGCAAATAATGAGGAAGAAAGCAATTTGTATGAAGTAATGAGATATGCTTTTATTTGTAATGATTTAGCTCTATATCTAGATGTTCATCCGGATAATGAAGAAGTATTATCAGAATTTAATACATATCAAGTTTTATATCAAAATGCGTTAAATAAATTTCAAAATAACTATTATGCTTTAAATAAGGCTAGTGAAGCATTGGAGGAAATTCCTTGGCAGTGGATAAATAATTTTAATCTTGGGGAGGCAACTAAATAATGTGGACTTATCAAAAACATTTAGCATACCCAATTAAAATTACTAAACCAGATATCCAAATGGCCAAGGTAATAATTACGCAATATGGCGGACCCCAAGGCGAACTTGGAGCAGCCTTACGCTATTTGAATCAAAGTTATACAATGAAAGATAAACGAGCTAAGGCTTTACTCGTTGATATTGCGACTGAAGAATTTAGTCACATTGAAATGATTTGTGAAATGCTTGTAGCTCTTACTAAAGGTTTAACGGCAGAAGATTACAAAAAAGCAGGTATGAGTGATTATTATACAGAACATGGTATAGACTTATTCCCTCAAAGCGCATCAGGTATTCCTTTTACAACAGCATACATCAGCGCAGTTGGCGATGATATAGCTAATCTTGTTGAAGATATGGCAGCCGAACAAAAGGCACGTGCTGTATATGAAAAACTGATTGACTTAGCCGATGACGAAGAAGTAATTCAACCACTTTTATTTTTACGACAACGTGAAGTAGTGCATTACAATCGTTTTAAAGAAATGCTTGAAATAATAGAAAAAGAAAATAAAAAATAAAGGTGAAAAGAATCTAAAGAATTTAAGAATTGGACTGTAGGAAAAACTACAGTCTTTCTTGTTTATATTAAGGAAATAAACTTACCAGAGATAAAATGCAATTGAAAGATGTAATGATCATAGATTTAAAACCTTTCTGATTTGCTTTAGGGTAACTCTTAAAATTATATCAAGATCTAACTTTTTAAATTTAAAAACTATTACATTAATTCTAAAACAAAAAAATAAATGGCATAATTTAATTTAGTGTTTGCGTGGTGCCATATCTTATGGTAAAATATGGTTGTAATAGAATAATACTTCCTAAGTCTGCTTTTTACACTCTTAAGAAAATACATATCGATAAGAATTTAGGCACTCTTAGGAAAGAGGGCCTTTTTGCTTAAAAATGGATCATTTTAGAAGATAAAAAATAGTATGAGGGGGGATTAACATCATGGTTTATTTAGTATTAATGTGATTCAGCAAAGAAATAATGTTACTTACTGAATTAAAAAATCAACTTTAAAAAAGATACAATTATAAGAGATGATGATTATGATGGAGAAGTCATAAGTTTTATTCCTCCTGTACCAACTAGAGCGGGATATGAGTTTTTAGGATGGTATAAGGAAAAAGAGGGTATTAACAAATGGGATTTTGAAAAAGACATCGTACCAAGTAAAATATATAATGAAGCTGGCAATTACATGTATCAAGAAACAATATTATATGCGAAATGGATATAACAGGGGAGGTATTAACTGAAAAAATACGTTTATTATTTTGAAATACACCTCATTTCTTTAACATGCTTAAAGTGTGGTATAATAAAAGAAATAGGTGTTCTTTTATTATAACAATAAATAAAAAAATGGTAAGAATAAATTAAAATACCTAAGTTCTATCGAATTTTTTAAAATACGCAAGTTAGTAAAAAAAATAGTTATAAAGTTGTTAATAAAAAATTTTAATGGTATAATGATAAAAAACCTTGCAAAAATGCAAAAATATGGTATAATAATATTATCTACGTATAAAAATTCTAAAAAAGGAGAAGAAATATGTCTATCCCAGAAGAAGAAATGTTTAGTTCCAAACCGGTGTTAAAGGTTGTCGGTGTAGGTGGCGGTGGTGGTAACGCTGTAAACCGAATGATTGAAAATGATGTAAGAGGTGTTGAGTATATCGCGATAAACACCGATTGCCAAGTTTTACGTTTATCAAAAGCCGAAGTTAGAATTCAAATAGGAAAACAAATTACAAAAGGTCTTGGTGCTGGTGCTAATCCTGAGATTGGAAGAAGAGCAGCGGAAGAATCAGAACAAGAAATAAGAGAAGCTATTAAAGATGCCGATATGGTCTTTGTTACTACGGGTATGGGTGGCGGAACTGGAACTGGTGCTGCACCTGTTGTCGCAAGATATGCGAAAGAAATGGGTGCTGTTGTTGTAGGAATCGTCACAAAACCATTTGGCTTTGAAGGTAAAAGAAGAATGCAACAAGCCTTAATCGGTATTGAGGAAATGCGTCCATATGTTGATACTTTAATTATTGTACCTAATGACAAATTACTTCAAACAATTGGTAATAATACAACTTATCTTGAAGCATTTAGAGAAGCAGATAACGTTTTGCGCCGTGGTGTTCAAGGAATTTCTGAAATAATAGCTTTACCAGGATTAATCAATGTTGACTTTGCCGATGTTAGAACTGTTCTTCAAGGAAAGGGCACAGCATTAATGGGAATTGGTGTTGCTAGTGGACCTAATCGCGCGGTTGAAGCGGCAAGACTTGCAATAAGCAGTCCGTTACTAGAAATAGATATTAATGGTGCTACTGATGCAATCGTTCAAATAACTAGTGATGTTGATATTACTATGAAAGAAATTGAAGATGTATTAACAGAGATTCGTAGTGCTTCTTCAACTGAAATAGATATCATTCATGGTACTGGTTTTAACCTTGATTTAGAAGGTGAAGTAGTAGTAACTGTCATCGCAACAGGTTTTGATCAAACAGCTGCTAAAATGAAAGAAACAGCCGAAGAAAATAAAAATGTAGATGAAATTACAAGAACTACAACCCCTCTTTACAATACCCCAACTTATGGTGGTGGAGAAACATCAACTGCCAAACAACCTCAAACAAATTCTTATCAAAAAGAACCAACAAGAGTTGAAAAACCAAAGGGTGAGCCAAAAATCCCAAGTTGGTTACAAAATAGGTTTAAATAAATAAAAACATGATATTTTTGAAAAGTCTTAGGATTATTTCAAAAGTATCATTTTTTATTTTCTTATTAGTTATAATCATAATTCTACAAACTATGGAAGAATTATTTTTTATAATAATTGTAAAGGAATGATCAAAGATGGTATTATACGTAGATATTGTAATAATTTTAACACTACTAGTAAATTACTTCTTTTTAGAAGTGATAGGGCTACTAACACATATGCCATTTAAATGGTATCGAATTATTATAGCGTTATTGTTATCATGTGCTTCTTTAATGATGTTTTTTATTCCTATAAAAGTGTTATATAATCTTCGCTATTTGATGGGAATAGGTATTATTTTTATCGCTTTTCCGATTATTAATATTTATCACAAAATATTAGAAATAGTATTATACTATTTTTTAAATTTTGCTTTTATTGGAGTATTATCATCGACGAGGCAGCATACGCTCTTAATGCTTATCATTTCATTAATGACAGTTATAGTATTGTTAATAATGGCTTTTCAAACTAAAAAAATGAATATTTCTGCTAGATGTTTCATACAATTAGGGAAAAAGACTTATGTAGGTTTTTGGGATACAGGGAATACTTCTATTGATAATGATATTCCAATTGTTTTTGTGAGAAGTAGTTTAAAGAATGGAGATTATCACTTTGTAAAAGAAATTCCAATTACAACGATAAAAGGAATAGATTTATACAAAATATATGATGGCCCACTTCTTAAAATTGGTAAAAAGCAATATAAGGTAAGATATTGCTTTTGTGAGCTTTCAAATAAAGAAATAATTTTAAATTGGAGGATGAAAGATGATTAAATTATTAATTAAATTAATTGGAAAGTTATTTAGAAATCGAAATGACTGTTTTTATATCAATAGTAACAATATTTTACCTCCTCCACTAGAAGAAAAAGAAGAAACAAGATTACTAAAGTTAAGTTCAGAAGGAGATTTGGAAGCAAGAAATACACTAATCGTACATAACTTAAGACTAGTTGTATTTATAGCTAAAAAATTTGAATCAACTAAAATAAGTATTGATGATTTGATAAGTATTGGTTCAATGGGACTAATAAAAGGTGTTCAAACTTTTAAAATAGATAAAAACATTAAACTCGCTACATATGCTTCGAGATGTATTGAAAATGAAATTTTAATGTATCTTCGTAAAACTCATCGCTCACGTCAAGATGTTTCTCTCGATGAAGTATTAAGTGTAGATAGTGAAGGAAATGAAATGATGCTTTCAGATGTTTTAGGTGATCCTGCTCCTCTAGCTATGACCGAAATGACTAAAGCAGAGGATTTAGATAATTTATATGTTGCATTAAATAAACTTTCTAAAAGGGAAAGAGAAATCATTATTATGAGATTTGGATTATGTGGCGAAGAAGCTTTAACGCAAAAAGAGGTAGCAGATAAACTTGGAATCTCACAATCTTACATATCTAGACTAGAAAAAAGAATAATGGAGAAAATGCGACAAGAAATTGAGGGCATGATAAAAGTAGCATAATTATTTTTAAAAAAGATGCATTAAAAAGCATCTTTTTTTACATACTTCTAATGGAGGGATAATTATGCGTAACAAAGTTGAAATAACAGGGGTTAATACCGCTGAATTAAAAGTAATGCCATCAGATATGGTGATGGAATTAATCAAAAAAAGTCAAGAAGGAGATATGGAAGCAAGAGATTTAGTTGTAGAAGGTAATTTAAAGTTAGTTTTAAGTGTTATTAAAAAATTTAATAATAGAGGCGAAAATTTAGATGACCTATTTCAAGTAGGGGCGATGGGACTCCTTAAAGCTATAGATAATTTTGATTTTTCTCATGATGTAAAGTTTTCAACCTATGCTGTGCCAATGATTATAGGTGAGATTAGAAGATATTTAAGAGATAATTCAAAACTACGAATTTCAAGATCGCTCAAAGATATAGCTTATAAAGCTTTACAATTTAAAGAAAAATACGTGAGCACCAATTACCATGAACCTACCGTTGATGAAATAGCTCAATATTTAGAAGTGGATCCGATAGATGTCATAATGGCGATGGAAGCTATGCAAGAGCCAATTTCTATTTATACACCGATCTACAACAATGGTAGTGATGAAATATATTTAATGGATCAAATTGCCGATCCTGTTGACATGGGAAAACAGCGAATGGAAAAGATGATTATTGAAGAAGGAATTGAAAAACTTAGTCCACGACTAAAAAATATTATCTTAGAACGATATTATAACAATAAAACACAAATGGAAATAGCTGAAGAAATTGGGATCTCTCAAGCGCAGGTATCAAGGCTTGAGAAAACCGCCTTAAAGATTATTTTTGACAAATAAAAATTATAATTAAAGCAATTCACAAAAATAGAAAAATATGGTATAATGATAATGCTGAAGTGAGGTGTATTTATGTTTAAAGCATCTTTCAAAGAATTATCAAAAGTAAGGACAATTGTTGTTTTACCATTGCTTGCGGCAATATCCATATGTTTGGATTTATTAAAAATAAACATTTATATTACACCAGAAATAAAGGTTAGTTTTAGCTTTATTTTTCTTGCGATAGGGGGAATGCTTTATGGACCTCTTGCAGGAGCGTTATTAGGAGCGATAATGGATGTTTGTGGTCATTTCGTTAATCCTATGGGACCTTACTTTTTTGGCTTTACTTTCACAGCGATGGCTAGTGGAATGATATTTGGAATATTCTTATATAATAAAAAGGTTAATTCAATAAGGACATTTACTAGTAAACTAATAATTAATTTTGTTTTTAATACGATCTTAAATACAATTTTTATCGCAATATTATATGGAAAATCAATGAATGTCTTGGTATTATCAAGGTTTATAAAAAATCTCGCTTCCTTACCATTCGAAGTGTTGATACTTTATTTCGTTTTAAAACAAGTAGAAAAAATATATCCTAAAATTTTTTATAGACATACAAAAAAGGAGATATAAAAATATGAGTCAAAAAAAATTAGTTATGTTAGCCATTATGGATGGTTACGGCATAAGAGAAGAACATTATGGAAATGCAATTTATAAGGCTAAAAAACCGCATCTAGATGCTATTTTTAAAAAATATCCATATACTTTAATTGAGGCAAGTGGTGAGGCTGTAGGGCTTCCTCATGGTCAATTTGGTAATAGTGAAGTAGGACATTTAAATATTGGTGCGGGAAGAATCGTATACCAATCTTTAACAAGAGTAAATATTGCGGTTCGTAATAATGAATTAGATAAAATGGAGGCCATCAATACCGCTATTGAAAATGCCATCAAAAAAGATGCCTCACTACATATTATGGGATTGATGAGCGATGGTGGTGTTCATTCCCACATTAATCATATCCTTTATTTAATGAAGAAAGCTAAAGAAAGAGGCGTAAAGAAAGTTTACGTTCATTCATTTCTAGATGGTAGAGATGTACCACCTGCATCAGCTAAAAAATATTTAGAAGAGTTACAATCAGCACTTACCGAGGGTATTTATCCAGGAATAGTTTCTGGTAGATATTATGCGATGGATCGTGATAAAAACTATGATCGTACACAACTCGCCTATGATGCGTTAGTTTTAGGTAAAGGTCCTGTTAAACCGCTTATCGAAGGATTAGAAGCTTCTTATGAAGAAGGTGTAACGGATGAATTTGTTAAACCATATATCGTAACAGAAGGTTCTAATATTAAAGATCATGATAGCATTATTTTTGCAAACTTCAGACCAGATAGAGCTATTCAAATAAGTACAGCGATTACTAATCCTGAGGCTACAACTCTTAAAACATATCAAAAATTAAATGATATTACCTTTGTTTCAATGATGTTATATAGTGAATCAGTTAAAGGTTTAGTTAATTTTGGTTTACAAGAATTAGATAATATGTATGGCGATGTTATTGCTGAAAGAGGTCTTAAACAATTAAGAATTGCTGAAACAGAAAAATATGCGCATGTTACATATTTCTTTGATGGTGGAGTTGATAAAGAACTTCCAGGAGAAAAGAGAATTCTTGTTCCTTCACCTAAAGTTGCAACATATGATATGAAACCTGAAATGAGCGCTTATATCGTTACGGAAAAAGTACTTGAGGCGATAGAATCAGAGGAATTCGATACAATCATTTTGAATTTTGCTAACTGTGATATGGTCGGTCATACCGCTAATTTTGATGCTACGGTTAAAGCTGTAGAAGTAGTTGATGAGTGTATTGGAAAAGTAGCGGAAGCTGTAGAAAAAGTTGGAGGTACATTAATAATTACCGCCGATCACGGCAATGCGGATAAAATATTTAATCCTGATGGTTCGCCATACTCTGCTCATACAACAAGTGATGTGCCTTTCTGCATTACCGATGAAAATGTCGTTTTAAAAGAAGGTGGAAATCTTGGCGATATTACACCAACGATGTTAGATTTACTTAATGAAGAAAAACCGAAAGAAATGACCGGAACAAGTATGATTGTTCGTTATAAAGATGAATCTTTAAGAAGAAATAAATAATAAATAATTTTATATAAAAGAAGGGGAAAAAATATGCCATATATTACAGATGTGTATGCACGTGAGGTATTAGATTCACGTGGAAATCCAACCGTTGAGGTTGAAATAGAAACTGAAAGTGGAGCTTTTGGAAGAGCCATAGTTCCAAGTGGAGCATCAACAGGCGAACATGAAGCAGTTGAACTTCGCGATAATGATAAAAAACGTTTTATGGGTAAAGGCGTTAAAACAGCCGTAGAAAATATAAATGAAATCATCGCTCCAGAAATTATGGGTTACGATGTAAGTGCTCAAATGGCAATAGATGATTTATTAATCAAATTAGATGGAACACCTAATAAATCAAAACTTGGTGCTAACGCTATTTTAGCAGTTTCAATGGCAGTAGCGAGATGTGCTGCTGATTATTATGGTATGCCACTATATCAATATTTTGGTGGTTTCTTTGCCCATACGCTACCTACACCAATGATGAATATTTTAAATGGTGGTGCCCATGCGGATTGGTGCATCGATATTCAGGAAATAATGATTATTCCAACCGCCGCAAAAACGCTTAAAGAAGCTGTTCAAATGGGTTCAGAAGTTTTCCATCATTTAAAAGCTGTTCTAAAGGGAATGGGTCTAAATACCGCAGTTGGTGATGAAGGAGGCTACGCTCCAAAACTTTCTTCAAATGAAGAAGCTCTAAAGGTAGTTGTAACGGCTATTAAAAATGCTGGATATGAACCAGGTAAAGATATAATGCTTGGTATGGATGTTGCTTCAAGTGAATTTTATGACAAGAAAAGTGGTAAATATGAATTAAAGAGTGAAAAGAAAAATTTAACCGCTAAAGAACTTGTCTCTTATTATGAAAGTCTTTGTGATAAATATCCAATAATCTCAATTGAAGATGGACTTGATGAAAACGATTGGGAAGGATGGGAATATTTAACAAGCCGCTTGGGCAAGAAAGTGCAATTAGTTGGCGATGATTTATTTGTAACTAATACAGCACGGTTAAAAGAAGGAATTGAAAGAAAAGTTGCCAATGCTATTTTAATTAAAGTAAATCAAATTGGTACATTGACTGAAACATTTGCGGCTATAGAAATGGCTAAGAAAGCAGGCTATGCTGCAATCGTTTCGCATCGCAGTGGTGAAACTGAAGACACTACAATAGCTGATATTGCGGTAGGACTAAACGCTGGACAAATTAAAACAGGATCATTATCACGTACTGATCGTATTGCTAAATACAATCAATTAATTAGAATAGAAGATGAATTAGCTTCATCTGCAAAATATCTAGGCCGTGATGCCTTCTATAATCTTAAATGATTAAAGTAAACCGCCCTATTTTTAATAGGACGGTTTAAAATAACATTTATACGGGTGAAAAAATGAAGAAAATATCAGAAATGACTTTAGAAGAAAAAATAGGACAACTCTTAATAATAGGTTTTGAGGGAAAAGAATATAACGAAGCGCTAGATGAACTTTTGAAAAGTTATAAATGTGGTAATGTAATTCTTTTTACAAGAAATTTTTCATCGGCTTCACAAATGAAACAATTAACTTCCGCTTTATACAAACATATTACAGAAGAAGTAGGCGTTTTACCATTAATTGCGATTGACCAAGAAGGAGGGCAAGTAACGAGATTGATGAAAGATGTTACTTTTGCTCCTAGTCAAATGACTTCTGTTGCGACTTTAGTAGAAGATGCCCCTTATAAAGTAGGGAGAGTTTTGGGTCGTGATATGATCATGTTAGGAATCAATATGGATCTTGCCCCATGTCTAGAAATTAATAAAGATTTAAAAAACTGTATTACTAATGTTAGAAGTTATGGTGAAGATCCGGATAAAATAGGAAAACACGCTCACCACTTTATATTAGGTCTAAGAGATTATGGCATTTTATCATGTGCTAAACATTTTCCGGGAGCCGGAGATGATGAAGTTGATTCTCATTTGGAATTGCCAATAATAAATATTGATAAAGAAACCATGGATAATAATTCTTTAGTTCCTTTTAAAGAAAATCTTGACGTCGATGCTATTATGACTACCCATACGCTTTTTACAGCTTATGACAGTGTTCCAACGACGATGTCCAAGGCGGTTTTAAATGGTCTTTTACGAACAAAACTTAAATATCAAGGATTGATAATGTCTGATTGTGTTGAAATGAAAGCTATAGCTGACAATTATGGTAGTGCGGAAGGGGCTTTAGAGGCATTAAAAGCAGGGTGCGATTTAGTGCTAGTATGTCACACTAGAGAGACACAAATTGATGCGTATAAATTAATATATAACGCTGTTCAAAATGGATATTTAAAAGAAGAAGAAATAGATGAAAAGGTTATGAGAATTCTTTTAGCTAAAGAACGTATTATACCTTTCTTAAAAACATATTTTAAAGAAGAAGAAGCATTTAAAGCGTCAAAAGAAAATAATGAGCTTGTTCAACAAATAGTTGATGGATCACTAACACTTATAAAAGGTGATACGCCTCGCATGCTTAATGATACTTTAATCTTAACGCCTTTACCGATGGTAAGTTCCGTTGTTGAAGATGAATTTGATGAACGTAGTCTAACAAAAGCGCTTGAAAATGAATTTCCTAAATTAAAAGTAATTGAATTTAATGAAATTGCATCTAATAGAAACGAAATATTAGACGCCGCTAAGACTTCAAAACAAATCATAATTTTTAGTTATGATTTAGCTTATCATCCGCTTCAAAAAGAAATCATTACCGAAATATTAGAAACATATCAAGATGTTTATGTTATATCATTAAAAGGTCCGATGGATTATTATCTATTAAAAAATGTAAACAATTATGCAACTTTATATGAATATACACCTAATTCAATAAGAACATGCGTAAAATATTTAAAAGGAATTGTAACTCCAAATGGAAAACTCCCAAAATAAATTATTAATAGTTGATGCCCATATGCATTTTCGTCTACCAAAAACCGCTCAAGATGTTTTAAAGGCTTTAGAAATAACAGGAGCTAAGACATGCAATTTAGTAGCACAAATAGATAAAAATCAAGCATCTGAGACACTCGATTGCTTATATTTAAAATATTTGTTTCATAATAAAATATATGTATATGGTAGCCTAGATGCTAGTCTATATATAAATCATAATGAAAAGGTCGAAAATACAAAGTTAGTAGAACATGTTAAACATCTTCAAGAATGTGGTGTTGATGGAATTAAAATGATTGAAGGAAAACCTGATTATTACAAAACTTTCAATGTCCCACCTTTTGATAGTCCTTTTTATGAACCATATTTTAAATATATGGAGGATTCAAAAACACCGATTATTTGGCATATTAATGATCCAAGTGAGTTTTGGGATTTAAATAAAATACCAAAGTGGGCTTATGATGCTAATTGGTATTATGATGATACTTATCCAAAATATAAAGATATTTTAACACAAGTGGAGCGTGTCTTGACGAGACATCCTAAGCTTTATATAACGTTTGCTCATTTCGCTTTTCTTTCTGATAATTTAGAAAAATTAGCCGAATTATTTGAAAAATATCCTAATATTGCAGTCGATATGGCCCCAGGAATTGAGTTATATGAAAACCTATCTAAGGATATAGATAAGGCTAAATCATTCTTTAATAAGTATCAAAATCGCATCATTTATGGCACAGATATTGAGGATTATAATTTAGAAGATATGAAAAGAAGGGGAAAACTTTGCCTCTCATTTCTAAAAGAAAAGATAGTAAAAATAACTGGTGATAAGAATTCATTGCTTGGCCAAGGAGATTTGGCATTAAATGGTTTAGAGTTAGATAACGATGTTTTAAATAAAGTTTTATGGGAAAATTTCGTTAAGAGAAACAACGAGCCTAAGAAGCTAAATATAGCAGCATTATCACAAGAATTAGCGAAAGAAACTGCAAGAGCCCGTAAAATAGCCTTGGCAACTAACGCCAAACTCGACCAAACAAATATTAAAATTGTTGAAAAAATAGTTAAAGAAAAGTAAAAATAAACTTAAAAAGGTATGTTAGCTGGTTAGTTAACATACCTATTTTTTATTTTGTTGAATATTATTTTGTGCGTGGTTTTTTAAAGCATTAAACGTTTCATCACTCATATCGTGTTCTAATTTACAAGCATCTATAAAAGCTGTTTTTTGACTTACACCTAAACTTATAAAATATGTCGCTAGCAAAGTATGACGTTCATACATCTTTTCTGCAATCGCAAGCCCTTTATCTGTTAGGATAATAGCACCGCTACTATTAATTTCGATATAGCCATTTTCTCTTAAGTTTTTCATGGCTCTTGAAATGCTTGGTTTAGAATAATTCATAGAAAGTGCGATATCAATCGACTTAACAATATTGCCTTCTTTTTGTAAGATAAGGATTCGTTCTAAATAATCTTCGGCTGATTTATGAATATTCATAATAAACCTCCTTCAATAATAGTACTATTATTTTACCATAAATCTTTTATTCTTGCAAATAAATGAAGAAAAAAGCCTTTAAAAGCACATGAATTTGACTAATTTAAAGATTTATGTTAAAATGTTTCTAACAAAAAAAGGAAGAATAAACTTCCTATTTTATTTTTTGACAAGATTTATCAACAAATGTTGATTTTTAATTGATTTAATGTTGAAATATTTATAGTATAATATTACAAGCACTATAAGGGGGTATATATGTTTAAAATATTAATTGTAGAAGATGACTTTGAATTAAGAGGATTATTCAAAAAAGTACTGATTAAAAATGGTTATACCGTGAAATGTGCCGCTAATGGCCTCGAAGCTTTAGAGATAATTTTAAATGAATACATTGACCTTGTAATATCAGATATCATGATGCCTATTATGGATGGATATGAACTTGTTCAAAATATCAGAAATAAAGGCTATCAAATGCCGATAATGATGATAACTGCTAAAGATGCTTTTGATGATATGCGGTTAGGTTTTTTATCAGGCACGGACGATTATATGGTAAAACCAATTAATATTAATGAAATGGTGTTAAGAGTAGGCGCGTTATTAAGAAGAGCCCAAATGATGAATGATCGTCGCCAAGTTGTTGGTAATACAGAATTAGAATGCGATTCTTTATCGGTAACAACAATGGGAAAAACTTCAGTGCTCCCCCAAAAAGAGTTTATGTTACTTTATAAAATGATTTCATATCCAAATAAAATATTTACAAGACAACAAATAATGGATGATATTTGGGGATATGATTCTGAAACTGATGCTCATACAGTGGATGTTCATATTGGACGACTTCGTGAAAGATTCCGTGATAATCCTGATTTTCAAATAGTAACAATTAGAGGCGTTGGTTATAAGGTAATTAAAAATGATGGAAGATAAAAATACAAAAGAAAACAAAGAAAATAAAAAAAATAAAAAAAGTACACCGATTAATGAGCGAGTAGTTCGCCGTATTAAAGGGCTTGATTTAAGAAAGTATTATATTATCTTAGTATTAATTGTTTTTTTAGCAGCAGTTACTGTCTCAACGGGATTAGTAGCTGTCTTAGATAAAGTAATAAGACTTATTGTATCGGTCCCTAATATAATATGGGTAATAAGCGTATGTATTATAGTTTGCATCGTAATAGTAGTTTTTACGAATAAGAAAATTTTAACTCCGATTGCGAAACTTGAAAAGGCGATGGGAAAAGTTTCTAAAGGAGATTTTAAAATTCGTCTTGAAACGAAAAGTAAAATAGTAGAAATTAAGAATGCCTATGATAGTTTTAATATAATGGCCAAAGAACTTGAATCAACGGAAATCCTCCAAACTGATTTTGTTTCTAATGTGTCACATGAGTTTAAAACACCGATAAATGCCATTGAAGGTTATGCGATGCTCCTTCAAGGCGATCAAGTATCGGATGAACAGGCTGAATATATTGATAAAATATTGTACAATACGAAAAGATTAACTGATCTTATTGGGGGAATTCTATTACTTTCTAAAATAGAAAACCAAGCAATCGCTGATAGAGCCGAGCATTTTAGTTTAGACGAACAAATTAGAAAAGCCATCGTTGCACTTGAAATTAAATGGATGAAACGCGAAATCGATTTCGATGCTAATTTAGATGAAATAACTTATTTAGGTAATCAGTCGCTCTTATCACACGTATGGTTGAATTTAATTGATAATGCGATTAAATTTAGCCCATATAAAGGAACAATATCATTGAGATTATTCCAAAGTGATGATGAAGTTGTCTTTACAATTAGTGACCAAGGACCAGGAATAAGTGAAAGTGATAAAACACATATCTTTGATAAATTTTATCAAGGTGATTCATCCCATAGTAGTGAAGGGGCGGGATTAGGTCTTACGCTTGTAATGAGAATCCTAAAACTTTATAATGGTACGATTGAAGTAAATAATAACGATGATGTAGGGTGTATTTTTACGGTTAAATTACCATTAATTTCAAAATAATTGAGGAAAAAAATATGAGAGAATTTGTAATAATAACTGATTCATGTTCTGATTTAGGAAAAGATGTTCGAAAAAGATTAAACATAGAATATGTTCCAATGAATATTGTTTATGATGAAAAAGAACTAATTGCATCACTTGATTGGGATTTATATACACCAAAAGAATTATATGACCTAATGAAAAGTGGAAAAAGAATAACAACTAATCAAGTGCCCGTAAATGTTTTTATGGATGAATTTGAAAAATATTTAAAAGATGAGAAAGATATTATCTACATCGGCTGCTCTTCTGCTCTTTCAGGTTCGATTAATGCGAGTTATGTTGTTAGAGATGAATTACTCAGCAAATATCCAAATGCTAAAATATACTGTATAGATTCTTTAAATAGTTGTCTTGGTGAAGGTTTAATGGTCATGGATGCCGCTGAAATGCGTAATCAAGGAAAAACTATTGAAGAAGTTAATGATTTTATTGAAAAAAATAAACTTTGTTATAATCAATTATGTGCAATTGAAGATTTAACTTATTTAAAAAGAGCCGGTAGGGTAAAAGCATCTAGCGCTTTTTTTGGAAACTTATTTGGAGTTAAACCGATTTTAATTTCTAACAAAAAAGGTGAAAACTTTGCATTAAAAAAGATAAAAGGACGTAAAAATTCTTTAGATGAAATTATCAATATGGCTAAAGAAGTAGTAATAAATGCTAATGAACAAGTTGTTGCAGTAGGACATGCTGATTGTCTTGCTGATGCACTTTATTTAAAAGAACGATTAATTGAAGAAATACATCCAAAAGATGTGTATGTCAATTACATTGGCCCAATTATCGGAGCATCAGCAGGACCTGGTACTATTGCGATATATTTAAGGGGAAAAGAAGTAGAAATATAGTTTCATAAAAACGGAGAAGAAATATGAATTCATTTACAAAAGAGTTAACAGGAAAAACGTATCAACAAATGCTTTTCTGTGGTGGACTCGTTTTAAGAAAAAATATCGATATTGTCAACAATCTAAATGTTTTTCCTGTTCCTGATGGAGATACAGGAACGAATATGATGATGACATTCGATTCAGGTTTAAATTCATTATCATTTCAAGATGAAGTAGATGTGGATGAAGTTTCAAGTCGGTTTGCTCGCAAAATGCTTTTAGGAGCAAGGGGAAATTCAGGTGTGATATTATCTCAAATTTTTAAAGGAATCGCTAATGGTCTATCAGGTGTTAAAATTGCCACAGCTCTTGATTTAAAATATGCTTTTGCACAAGGCATTAAACAAAGTTATAAAGCTGTAGCACATCCTGTAGAAGGAACTATTCTTACAGTATTTAGAGAAGGTGTCGAAGCTGCAAACGCCAACACAAGTGATGAAACATCGATTGAAGAATATTTACAATTATTCCTTGAAAAAGGTGAAGAAACACTTCAAAATACGCCAGAATTATTACCTACTTTAAGAGAAGCAGGCGTAATTGATAGCGGAGGTGCTGGTTTATTATTTTTATTTAGAGGAATGTTAGGAGTTTTAACAGGTGATATCAATTTTGAAGATATAACAGAAAGTGTGTCTAAAAAAGAGAAGAAAGAAGAGTCAAAAATTTCCTTTGATGTTGATTCTGATCTTGATTATGGATACTGTACTGAATTTTTACTTCAACTTTTAAATAAAAAAACAGATATAAAGGCATTTAGTGTTGATAAAATTGTAAAACGTCTCGAAGATTTAGGAGGAGAATCTATAGTAGCGATTCTTGATGATAACATCCTAAAAGTTCACGTTCATACAATGACGCCAGGAAATATTTTCAATGTGGCTCAAGAGTATGGAGAATTTATTTCTATCAAAGTAGAAAATATGACTATTCAACATAGTGATGCGACAATCGAAAATGCTTATCACATAGAAAAGGGAAAAAGAAAAAACTTAGCTTTAATTGCTGTTGCTAAAGAAGATGGTTTTAGTGAATTATTTAAGGAAATGGGTGCGGATGAAATTGTTTCAAGTGGACAAAGTATGAATCCTTCCTCAAGTGACTTCATAGAAGCTTTTGACAAAGCCAACGCTGATAATATTATTGTTTTACCAAATAATAAGAATATTATTCTTGCTGCCCGTCAAGCTCAAGAAATGTATAAAAAAGCCAATATTTATTTAGTAGAAACAGCTTCTCTTGCAGCGGGATTTAGTGCCCTATCATTATACAATCCAGGTTATGAATTAGACATAATGCTAGATGAAATGGACACAGCTCAAAAAAATGCTATTAGCGTTGAAGTAACGAGAGCTGTTCGCGCGAGCACCTGCAATGGTGTATCAATTAAGAAAAATGATGCAATAGTAATTGTTAATAACAAAATAAAAGCTAGTGATGAAAATGAACTAACAGCTATCAAGAATGCGTTAAATAAGTGCGATTTAAAAAATAAAGAAGTATGCACAATTTTTTACGGCATAAATGTGAGTGATGAAGAAGTAGAAGTTCTCACTGCGTTAGTAAAAGAAACCTACCCTCAAATGGAAATAAATACTTTAAAAACTAATCAAGAAATGTATAGTTATATTGTGGCGATAGAATAAAATGAAAAAAATAGTTATTGATTTATTAGGATCGGATTATGGGCAAGAAACACTTCTTTTAGGTGCGGTAGAAGCTTTAAAAGGATCAACCAATTTAAAATTAGTTTTAATTGGTGATGAGTCTTATCTAAAAAAAGTAATTGAAAATAAAAAAATAGACTTTAGCTTAGTTGAAATACACCATGCAGAAAGTTATATCAAAAATGATGAAGCACCGACATTAATTTTAAAAGATGCTGAAGGTAAAACTTCATTATCGGTTGCTTATAACCTTCTTAAAAGTGATCAAGAAACAATAGGTTTAATTTCATGTGGCAATACCGGTGCGGTATTAGTAGGAGCCATATATAAGTTAGGTTTGATCGAAAATGTTAAACGACCCTGCCTAGCTAGCGCTTTAAGTACTTATGGTGGGAAAAAAGTATACCTTGCTGATTGTGGAGCTAATGTTGATGCAAAAAGCGATATGTTAGTTAACTTTGCTTATTTAACTGAAGCTTATGCGGCTAGTGATGCTTTAATCGCGCATCCAAAAGTTGCTCTTCTTTCAGTTGGAAGTGAAAGGCATAAGGGAAATCTTGTAAGTAAAGAAGCATATTTAAAATTAACAGAAAGTAACTTAAATTTTATTGGTAATGTAGAAGGATATGATATTTTAAATGATAAAGCTGATGTCATTATTTGTGATGGCTTTAGCGGCAATATTGTTTTAAAAAATATCGAAACAATTGGTAAACAAACCATTGAAACTCTTAAGTTAAAAATACAAGAACCAAAATACAATCATAGTTTTGAAGAAATGTATAAATTTTATGATTACAACAATGAAGGTGGAGCTGTTCTTTTAGGTACCAATAAGATAGTTATCAAAGCTCATGGAAAAGCTACTACTAATACTATAAAGGCTTGCATTAAAGAATTAATCCATTTAGATGATAATAAAATGATTGAAAAAATGAAAAAGCATTTTCAAAATAATATAACAGAAGAAACTTCTAAAAACTAAAAGGCTGTGTTCAATTTGAACACAGCCTTTAAGCTAATTAAAACTATAATGATTTTGCATAATTCGATGCATCAACAATACTCATAGAACTAAAATAGATTTTTTCTGAAGCAGAATCCGTAGTAAAAAATAAATTTGTTGTATCACTTAAAATCATATTGTTGTCAGTTTTAAATCGAAATTTGATGACGCCTTCTTTAAAACTAGGACTTGGGATATTCGTTGTGATGTAGTAACTAGGTTCACAAAAAGATACTTTTAGAATACCAGTTTTTTCATCTTTTAAATCATAACTATAATTTAACGAATAAGAAGCTAAATAGTTTTTAACATTACATAGTGTGTGGTAATCATCAGTAAAAAGCGGTTGACCATATTTGTCAAAAATGTTATATTCGATTACCGCATTTTTAATTAAATAATTATCATATGCAATATAAAAACTAATCATTATATTATTTAAATTACAAACTCTTTCTTCAATATTATATCCTAAATAGGGATTGCTTAAAGCGTCTTTTAAATTATTAGAGGAGTTTTCGGTATCGATGCTTATGGTAGGAATATATTCAATGCCATTTTTTTTCAAACTATCTTTTAACAAGTTATTCAGTGGTAAGTTATTTTTGTCAAGCGAAGGAAGCCTCATAACTCCTTTAAAAGAAAAAGATAAGGCAAAGAGTACAGCAACAAGAGAAAAGGCCATAACGAGACCGATGTGTTTTGATAATGGTGCTTTTTTGGTATCTAGTGCTGCCATTTTATTTTCTAGATCAAACATATTTTTATTTTTAAAAGCTTCGTAGTCAAAGTCATATTTATTTTGTGTTTGAAGATACTTTTCGAATTTCATATTGCTTTCCTCCTTTTGTTAAACTTTTTTATGCCAGTATAATAAATACTACTGATAGTGCTGATTGGTTTTTGATATTTTATTGACAAATCTTTAAAAGAATAATCATATACACTGTGGAGAATTATGATGTTAATTTCCATTTCACTTAAACAATTACTCATCTCTCCGATAATTTCGTCATATAAAGTATTGTATTTAATGCTTTGATTCATAATTATTTCATCATCATATACTACAGGAAGTCGTTTTTTCTTAAGATAGTTTATTGCGGCATTTCTTGATTGCGTCGCAATATAATATTTAATATTTTTAATAGTTGTTTTGAAAAATGCTTGATAAAGATTTAAAAAAACATCGGATACGAGTTCTTCAACATCTTCCTTAGAATGAACGTATTTTGAAATAATATAGGCAGAAAGATTTGTATACCTATGATATATTAATTCAAACGTTTCATCAAAAAGGGCGGTGTTATGAGTACTTAAAGCTTTATAAATTCTATTTTCAAAGTTCAAAGTATTCGCACCCCCTTATAATCATCTTGCATATAATAAGACAATTATTCTGCCCCA
>ULNH01029376.1_pt1 | contig 58146 bp, 61 predicted proteins | sample 1951871 | NCBI WGS metagenome assembly ULNH01 (sample SAMEA4835572, study PRJEB28245) | human gut metagenome | biome: gut microbiome; material: fecal sample | place: Denmark | collected 2008 | reverse complement strand
CCTGTTGGTCCTAAAAACATAAATGAACCTATTGGCCTATTGGGATCTTGAAGCCCTATTCTACTTCTTTTTATTGCCTTTGCAACTGCTTTTACCGCTTCATTTTGACCTATTACCCTATAATGCAAAATTTGCTCTAGATTTTTAAGTCTTTCATTTTCATCTTGTGATATCTTTTTAGCTGGTATACCTGTCCAACTACTTATTACCTCTGCAATTTCTTCTTCTCCTATTTGTTTTACACTTTTGCTTGTTTTGTCTTTCCATCTTTGTTTTTCTTTTTCTAATTTTTCTTTTTCTTGCCCTTCTATGTCTCTCAATTCTGCTGCTTTTTCAAAGTTTTGAGTTGCAATTGCTTCTTCTTTTTCTGAAGTTATTTTTTGTATTTTTTCCTCTAACTCTTTCAATATTATCGGTTCTGTATATGTTTTTAGCTTTGCTCTTGATGCTGCTTCATCTATTAAATCTATTGCCTTATCTGGTAAAAATCTATCATTTATATATCTGATTGAAAGCTTTGTTGCTTTAATGATTGCTTCATCTGTTATTTTTACATTATGATGTGCTTCGTATTTGTCTCTTACACCTTTTAAAATTTCTATTGTTTCCTCTTCAGAAGGTTCTTCAACTGTTATTGGTTGAAATCTTCTTTCTAAGGCACTATCCTTTTCTATATATTTTCTATATTCGTTTAATGTTGTTGCACCAATTATTTGAATTTCTCCTCTTGCTAAAAGTGGCTTTAAAATATTTGCTGCATCTATTGCTCCTTCTGCTGCACCTGCTCCAACTATTGTATGAATTTCGTCAATGAAGATTATTATATCTTCTGCTTTTTTTACCTCTTTTAATGCTTTTTTTATTCTCTCTTCAAAATCTCCTCTATATTTTGCGCCTGCTACCATTCCAGATATATCAAGTGTTACAACCCTTTTTCCTTTTAAATTCTCAGGCACCTCTCCTGCTACTATCTTTTCTGCCAGTCCTTCTATTACTGCTGTTTTTCCAACACCAGGTTCACCTATTAGACATGGATTATTTTTCGTTCTTCTTGATAATATTTGTATTATTCTATCAATTTCATTTTTTCTTCCTATTACTGGGTCAAGTTTTCCTTCTTTTGCAAGTCTACTTAAATCATTCCCAAATTGATTTAATGTTGGTGTATTGTTATAACTGCCTTTATTTGATTTTTCTGTATCTAAATTATTTCCATCAACTACATCATATTCATTTATTACCTTTACTATTTGATTATATAATTTTTGTGGTTCTAGATTTAGTTCTAGCATTATTCTTACTGCCACACTATCTGCCTCACGCATTATTCCTATAAGCAAATGCTCTGTTCCTATATATTCTGAGCCAAGTCTTCTTGCTTCTCTAAATGCATTTTCTATAACCCTTTTAGTTCTAGGAGTTAGTCCCATAGTTCCACTATTTTTCTTTTCGCCTACCCCTACTAGTTCTTCTATCTTTTCAAGAACTGCCTCTGTTGTAATATTTTGACTTTCTAGTACTTTATTTGCAATTCCTGCTGGTTCTTTTACTAATCCATATAGAATATGTTCTGTTCCAACATAATTATGTCCTAGCTCAATTGCTAAGCTTTCTGCTATTTGCACAGCTTTTTCAGCCTTTTTTGTAAATTTGTATGTCATAAGTCCTCCTTGTAAGATAATTATTAACAAGTCTTAATCTTTATATTCAATAACACTTCCAACTATTCCTGCATCATTTTTTAATTTTGCTGTGATAATTTTTGGAACTGCTTGGTTATTAAATAACATATCTTCTTTATTTAATTTGTTAACTAATTTTTCTAGCAATATATCTTTAAAATGTACAAATCCTCCACCTATTGAAATTACTTCTGGTTCAAATATATTTATTAAATTTGCTAGTCCTATGCTTAAGTCTTCTATATATTCATCTATAATCTCTTCTATTTCTTTTTGGTAATACTTATCTGTCAATAATTCCTTTATCTCTTTTCCTGTTAAATTTTTATTATTGAACTTGTTTTGAATTCTGTCTTTAAAGGTTTTCATTGATGCATATTTTTCGAAACATCCTTTTCGTCCACAATTGCATTTGATACCATCTTTTTTTATTACCATATGTCCTATTTCAAAACCTTCGTATTTTTTTGGCTTTAGTAGTTTTCCTCCTAAATAAACTGCTCCGCCTATACCTGTTCCTATTGTTAAAAACAATGCATCATCATATTTTTTTAAACTTCCGTATTCTTTTTCTGCAATTGCTGCACATTTGGCATCATTTCTCAAAACAATTGGAATATTAAAATATTTATTAATTTCAGAAACGATATTGAAATCTTTAATATGTAGATTCTTTGCTTTAATAATATGAGTTTCTGAGACTGTACCTGGAATTGCTATACCAATCAACCTTATTTCTTTTATATCAATTTTTTTCTCCTCTAAAATTTTCGTTATTAACTCTATAATAGTATTAACCAACTTTTTGCAGTAGTCTTTACTTCTTAAATCATTATTTAAATCTTGATCTTCTTTTGCAATTATCTTTCCATTTCCATTAATTAATCCTATAGCTACATGGCTCCCACCTATATCTATTCCTATCTTCATATATTGCTCCTCCTTGTTTAATAATATATTACATTTTGGTAAAATATGCAAGTTCTTTTTCTTAGAATATCTTGCCTAATTTGTATGAAAAAAATCTTAAATAGTTTGATTTTTTTGTTTTTTAATTGTATAATTTATTTATATTTGTTTATCTTAAATTTAGGAGGTATTTTATGAGATATAGCTTTGATACTACTGGCACATGTACTAGAAAAATTGAATTTGATATAAATGGTAATGTTATTACCAATGTAACATTTTTTGGAGGTTGTCCTGGTAACTTGGCAGCTATTGCTAGGGTTGTAGAAGGTAAAACTGTTGAGGAAATTGAGGATCTTTTTAAAGATATAAAATGTGGTTCAAAGCCTACTTCTTGTTCTGCACAGCTTGCTATTGCTGTAAGACAAGCATATAACGAATTGCAAAAAAGGATAGGTTAATTTTATGGAAGAAAGTGCTTTTTGTAGAACTAAAATTTTAATTGGAGATGAATGTTTAGAAAAACTTAAAAATGCAAAAGTTGCTGTTTTTGGTGTTGGCGGAGTTGGTTCTTTTGTTGTAGAAGCTTTAGCAAGAGCTGGTGTTGGATGCTTTGTTCTAATAGATAAAGATCAAGTTAGCCTTTCAAATATAAACAGGCAACTTATTGCAACACATAAGACTATTGGAAAACTAAAAGTTGATGTTGCAAAAGAAAGAATTTTATCAATAAACCCTGAGGCAAAAGTTGAAACATTCGCAGAATTTTTTATGCCTGGTAATACAAATATTTTAAACAATTCAATTACATATATAGTAGATGCAATAGATACGGTTACAGCAAAAATAGAATTAGTTATGCAAGCTCAAAAGCTTGGTATTCCTATCATTTCATCAATGGGAACAGGGAACAAACTAAACCCATGCCTATTCGAAATTACAGACATATACAAAACCCAAGTCTGCCCTCTTGCAAAAGTTATGAGAAAAGAGCTAAAACAAAGAGGTGTAAAACATTTAAAGGTTCTATATTCAAAAGAAGAACCTAAAAAAAGTGGTATCATTGGAGAGAATGGAAAAGCAATTCCTGGAAGTATCTCCTTTGTACCATCAGTAGCAGGGCTTATAATTGCAGGAGAAGTAATAAAAGATTTGCTTAAAACTTAAAGCAAATCTTTATTTTTTATCCTTCTTCAATGGTACAACTTTTAGTGTATATCCCATTGCATAAAGCAATTTCATTAATGTATTTGTTTGTGGTGAATTAACACCTTTTTCAATTCTTGCAATTACTGGTTGTCGTATTCCACTTATTTTACTTAATTCTCTTTGCGTTAAATTAGATTTCTCTCTTGCCTCAATTGTTGCTTCAATTATAGCTTCTTCAAGCTTTATTTCCTCTTCTTGCTCTGGAGTGATTTTTAAATCTCGTTTCACATCTTCCCAACTTATATAAGGCTTATCATTCACTTTCATCACCTCTTTCTATAAATTTTTTTAGAACCTTTTTAGCTCTTTCAAGTTCGCTTTTGGAAGTCTTTTGCGTTTTTTTCATAAAAATTGTTAATAGCACTATTTTATTATTTCTTACAAAAGCAAAAAGTATTCTATCTCTTAGTGGTCTTAATTCCCATATATCTTCTTGTAAGTGCTTTATATATGTATCTCCTAAATTAGTACCATATTTTGAAAGCATATTAATATATGATATTATTTTGTTTGCCTTTATCCTACTGTTTTTATCCTTTCTACTTTGCAACTCTTCCAAATATTCTTTAATTTCACATTTTTCTCTTTCGTCCTTATAGAAAACAATTTTATACATGTTGCTCCTTCTATATTGTATTTATATGATAACATATTAGTTATCAAAAATCAATATTGTTTTTAATTTTTTTGAAAATATTAAGATTTTAATTTTAAAAGAATTAAACTTTTAGATTTAAATTAGATATATTATACATTTGTAAAAGTTCAAAGTCAATCGTTTTTACAAATTTTGCCATTTTTAATAAAAAATCAAAAGACTTGCCTTCCATAAAGCAAATCTTTTTGATTTTATTTTTCATTATTTTTCTTTAAATAACCTTGTACATAAAAAGCCTTCATATACAAGATAAGTGATGCTATTGTGGTTATTACTGCTAAGTAATATATTATTTTGTCTGCTAATCCTATAGTTTTTATTAAATTACTTTGAGTTTCTCCTATCTGTTCTAAGAATAATGATATTACCATTGCTATATAAAATAGTACTGTTGCAAGTTTTCCATACCATTTGCTTGATACAACTAGTTCTTTTCCATATAGAAAGGAAGCCCCCGATACCATACAGAATTCTTTTAATACTACTATTGCTAATATCCATATTGGAATTACTCCTTTTATGAAAAGAGTAGTTAATAAGCTTATTTGTGTTGCTTTATCTGCTAATGGGTCCATTAATTTTCCAAAGTCTGTTATTAAGTTATATTTTCTAGCAATTGTTCCATCTAAAATATCGGTAAGTCCTGATATTGTAAGAACAATTATTGCTATAATATATTGTCCTTGAGCACATGCTATTATTATAATTGGTATAAGTAAAAATCTTAATATTGTTAAGGCATTTGGTACGTATTTAAGCATATTTCCTCCTTATTTTGAGATAAATTTAAGTTTATCATCTTCTAGTGAAACTTCCACAGTTTGGTATTGTTCTATTTCTCCTTTTAATATCATTTCAGATATTTCATCTTCTATATACTTTTGAATTGCTCTTCTTAATGGTCTTGCTCCATATTTTAGGTCTGTTCCTTTTTCTAGTATATATTTTTTTGCTTCTTTTGATACTTCTAATTTGATATTTTTATTATCTAATGCATTTTGAGTGTTTTTTAATAATAAATCTACAATTTGAAGTAATTGTTCTTTTGTTAAACTATCAAAGCTTATTATTTCATCTACTCTATTTAAGAATTCTGGTCTAAATATCTCCTTTAATGCACTTTCTATCTTATTCTTATCTAAAGAACTCTTACCAAATCCTATTGAATTGGTGTTTAAATTAGAACCTGCATTTGATGTCATTATTATTATCGTGTTTTCAAAACTTACTGTGTTTCCTTGTGAATCTGTAAGTTTTCCGTCGTCTAATATTTGAAGTAATATATTAAATACATCTTGATGTGCTTTTTCAATTTCATCTAATAGAATTATTGAATATGGTTTTCTTTTTACTCTTTCTGTTAGCTGACCTGCATCATCATATCCTACATATCCAGGAGGTGAGCCTATAAGCTTTGCAGTTGAATGACTTTCCATATATTCAGACATATCAATTCTTATTATCGCATCTTCACTTCCAAACATTTCATAAGCAATAGTTTTTGCAAGTTCTGTTTTTCCTACGCCCGTTGGTCCTACAAATATAAATGATGGTGGCCTTTTTGAACTTTGTAGTCCTGCTCTATTCCTTCTAATTGCCTTTGCTACTGCCTTTACAGCTTCATCTTGACCTATTATTCTGTTATGTAGGTTTGATTCTAGATTTAGCAATTTCTCTGTTTCTGCTTCAGTTATTTTCTTTACGGGTATTTTGGTTGTGTGTTCTATTACCTCTGCAACATCTTGAACTGTAAGTTTTTTAACTACTAATTTTGAATTTAATTCGTTTATTCTATCCTTTATATTGCATTCCTCTGTTTTTAAATCTGCTGCTTTTTGATAATCTTCAATTGAATCTGATTGTACCGCTTCTTCTTTTTCTTCTTCTATTTTTGCAAGTTTGTTTTTTAATATTTCTAGTTCATATAATTCTTTATTATTTAAATTTATTTTTGCACATGCTTCATCTAATATGTCTATTGCTTTGTCTGGTAAAAATCTATCATGTATGTATTTTTCAGACATTTTAACTGCTTGTTCTATAACATCATTTGATATTGCAACTTTATGAAAGTCTTCGTAATATTTCTTAATTTCTTTTAAAATCTCAATTGTTGCTTGGACTGTTGGTTCTTCAACTAAAACTGGTTGTAAACGTCTTTCTAATGCAGTATCCTTTTCAACATATTTTCTATATTCTTTTAGGGTTGTTGTTCCAATTAGTTGGACTTCTCCATTTGCTAGTGATGGTTTTAAAATATTTGCTGCATTCATTGAATGTTCCCCATCTCCTGCGCCAATTATATTATGTATCTCATCTATAACTAAAATGATATTCTTTGATTGTTTACATTCATCAATAATTGCCTTCATTCTGCCTTCAAATTGACCTCTAAACTGTGTTCCTGCTACAACAGCTGTCATATCTAGCAAATATACTTCTTTATTTAAAAGTTTCGCTGGAACTTCTTGTCTTGCAATTTTTATTGCTAATCCATTTGCTATTGCGGTTTTTCCAACTCCTGGCTCTCCTATTAAACATGGATTATTTTTTAAACGTCTATTTAAAATTTGAATAACTCTTTCAATTTCCATGTTTCTTCCAACAACTTCATCTATTTCATTTTTTCTCGCTTTTGCTGTTAGATTTGTACCATATACATCTAGAAAACTCTTTTTCTTTTCTTTTTGTTTAGTTTTTACCTTAGTGTTACTTTTTTGCTCCTTTTCCTTTGAAGTTTCTCCGTTTTTTCCTCCAAACATATTTGAAAAAATTGAACCCAAACTAGCTCCTTCTCCTTCTATATCTTCTAAATTCTCTGGATTTATATTCTCTGAAACTTCTCCTAGAATTGTTTCAAATTGATTAGACATATCCTCTATTTGTTCTTCTGTTAGTCCTGATTGTTGAACTAAAAACTCTAGTGGATTAATTCCTTTCTTTTTAGCACACTCTAAGCAATAGCCCTCCATTGTGCTTTTATCTCCATCTATTTTTTTTGCGAAAATTACAGCCACATTTTTATGGCATACTGAACATAACATATATCTTTTTCACCTTATCCCTTTTTATCTACTTATAATATAATACATTAATTTTTACGCATAGTCAAGAGAAAAATGACAAAATCTCTTGCCATATTATGCATATGATAAAAGTAGATTAAATACCTATGTAAATAATCTACTTCTATCTTGTAACTTTGAAGATTCCGACTAACCTCCATGGCCAATAGTTATATTCATTTTTTAATGAAGTGCCTATGTCTCGTGGGAGTTGCCACCGGAATTTCTCACTCCATCTGCCATCTTCAAACCTTGTAAAGTGAAAATCATGAATTTTATTATCTGCATAAACTTTAACAAATAATGCAATTTTGTATTGATTTTCACTAATTACTTCTTCTTCAGAAGATCTTTCAATCGTTAAATCGATTTCTCTGAAATCTTCATATAACAATTTAATAATTTCTCCTGTTGAAAAGTATGGTTCTTCAAGTGGCTTTCTTCCTGATATTGCTCCTACTCTGTAAAGGTTTAAACAACTTACCGTGCTTCCCATTGCATAAGAGTAACAATTTGTCGTGTTTCTTACTAATGTTGTATCGTACCGAGTTTTATCAAGCTTTTGATGTGTGGTTTCTCGTATTCTGTCTAGCAACAGAACATCGTTAGTTGATGTCACTCTAACATCTCCTTTGCAAAAGTTTATATGTTTAATTATACCATACTTATGTTAACTTTGCAAATTTTAATTGCTTTCTATTCTTATTGTTTTGCTCGAATATGCAGTTATAATTAGCATTATTACAAGCATTATTGCTAAGTATATTCCTATACTTCCAAATGGTACTAGGATTTTGTTTAATGTTATTACGTTTTCCATGTGTTTTATAATACCCCATATTATAGGTACTGATATTATAGCTGAAATAATTGTTGCTTTTATAAACATAACAACTGTTTCATACACTAGAATTTTTCTAATGTCTTTCTTGGTTGCACCTACTCTATGTAAAATTTTAAAATCTTCTTTTCTTTCGCATAAACTAGCATTCATTATATTTATTGTACTTGCAATGCCTATTGTTATTATTGCTATCATAATGGTTCTTAACAATAGTTCTACTATGTTTATATAGATTAACTTTTCTTGGTTTTCCAAAGTATAATAATCTACCCATATTTTATCTTCTCTACTTTTATTAACTTCATCTATATAGTTTTTAAATTCAATTACGTTATCACATTTAATTTTTACGTTTAAAGTAGTTTCATTGTAGAACCAAAAATTTCTTTTGGATATATCTTCGCTTGTTTCATTTATATATTTATCCAATCTTTCAAATGTTTCAAAATTCATGAATAATGTAGGTATGTTATCATTTTTTACTTCCTTAAATCCATCTACAATTTTATCTGTTAAAATATATTTTCCATTTAAAATACTTTCATCAATGATATTGTAATCTGTAATAAAATCTGCTAATACTATTACGTCCACCAGTTTCAATTTTAAATTACTATTTTCTTTAAATGCTGAAACATATTCATATTTATTTTCGTTTTCTTCTCGTGTAGAAATATTTATTGTGTTATAAATTATAAAATCACCGTATTTACCATTTACTTCTTTTATATATTTACTATATTCAGTATCTTCTAAAGCAATAATACGTATCCTAACGCTTTTTGTATTATCAATGTTTTTAGAACAAAAAGTATTTTCTAAAACCGCATCTGTTGGTTCAACCAAAAAATCTTCATTCCATAGTATATGATATTTAATGATTTCTAATTTTTTATTGTATTTTTTCTCATATTCTTTTAATATTGTTTCATAATCTTTATAGGTAGCCCAAAAACCTGCGTCGACATCATATTCTGTAGCAATATCTGCTGTTTCTTTTTCATACTTAAGGTATGTACTCATTGCTATAAATGATGTTATTGATATTATAAGAAGTAACGTAATTAACCTATATTTACTTTTATTTCTTTTTATATTTTTTATTGCAACTTTGCCTTCAATTGGTAATATCTTTTCTAGAATAGAGTTTTTACCTTTGTATTTTATTTGCTTATTATTTCTTATTCCTTGAATTACAGAAGTTGAGCTTGCCTTTATACTTGGAATTAGAACTGATAGATAAATGTTTATAGCAATTAGCAAAATTGCAAGTACCATATATTTCACAGTAATTGTAAGTTTAAAGTAATATCCTGCACTATTTAATATACTATTTACACCACATAAAATACTGTTTGCAATAAATATTGCAAGTATAAAACCTATTATTATACCAATAATTCCCATAAAAATTGCTTCTGTAAAAATCATTTTTAGTACTTGTCCTTCTGTTCCGCCCCACACTGTTTAATACTGCATATTCTCTTTTTCTCTCATTAATTGTTATCAAAAATGCATTATATAAAATAATTATGAAAAAAATAGAAAATGCTCCTATTGTTACAATTATCATAATGTTAATTATATAGGAATAGTTTAATCTCATTTTGCAATCTGCAAAACCATCATTATTTATATTAGGTTCAACATCTATAAAACCATTTGCAGTAAGCAATTGTTTATTAAAGCCACAAAATTGTTTAATAAATTTTGCTTCATTTTCCGATAAGTTTAAGCCTGAAATTATATAATTAGAATACTTACACACATTTTTTATATTATCATATTTCAAATATACTTTTATATTACCTGTTGGTACATATGATGAATCTACCATTTCCATTGGTGAACCTTCACTTTTTTGTATGTATATTTTATCTATATACGGTTTACTCTTTACTATGTTAAAACGTTCAGGAGATAAGCTATTTAAAATAAAATGATAGTCATTATACTCAGTATTGAAACTTTCAGAAACTCCGTTTCTTATACTAGATATTAACATTATTGTTGTTAAAATAAGCGTTGAACATAATATTAATGAAATGCATGTGAATATTGTTCTTTTTTGGTTTTTTCTCATATTCTTAAATGCAAGTTTTGTTTCGATTTTCATACTTTCTCTCCTTTTTTATTTTATAAAAAAATGGGAGCCTTGCTGTCTGCTTAGCTCCCTCGAAGATATTTAAATTTTTATCATATATTGAAAATCTTGTCAATACCCTTTACTCTTTTCCATTTATTTTTAATAGTTTGAATAATTCAACTATTACTATTGGTGAGAATACTAGTAATATTATTTCAAAGATGTGCTCTTTTGGTAATAATGTTATACCAAAAATTTCTCTTAGGTGTGATGTGAATAGTATTATAAACATTAATGATGCTGATACTATTTGAGCTAGTATTAGTTTTCCATTGTTGAATGGGTTTGATTTGAATATTGATTTATGGTTATTTCTTATATTAAATATGTGTACTAGTTCTGATAATGCAAGCACATAGAATGCCATTGTTTGACCTATTATAACTTTTTCTTCTGGTGTTCTATTTGGTGTACTTAAACCTAGTACAAATGCTGCAAGTGTTATAAGCCCTATCATTATGCCTTGGTAAATTACTCTCCATGTCATTCCTTTTGTAAATACTCCGTCCTTTATGTTTTAATGGTTTTCTTTCCATTACATCAGCTTCTGCTGGGTCTACTGCTAATGCTAAAGCTGGTAGTGAATCTGTTACTAAGTTTATCCATAATAAATGAATTGGTAATAATGTTTGTATTAGGTTAATATCTATTCCAAATTTGCTTGATAACCATGGTGTTATTAGTATTGCTACAAATAATGTTACTATTTCTCCTATATTGCTTGATAGTAAGAACTGTATTGCTTTTAAAATATTATCATAGATACGGCGTCCCTCTTCTACTGCCGTTACTACTGTTGCAAAGTTATCGTCTGTTAGAATTACATCTGCTGCTTCTTTTGCTACGTCTGTTCCAACAACACCCATTGCACAACCTATATCTGCAATTTTTAGTGATGGTGCATCATTTACTCCATCTCCTGTCATGGCAACTATTTCGCCATTTGCTTGCCATGCTTTTACTATTCTTACTTTATGCTCTGGTGATACTCTTGCATAAACTGAATATTTACGTACATTTTTCTCTAGCTCTTCTTGGCTCATTTCTTCAAGTTCTAATCCTGTTATTGCTTCATCCTCATTTTCCAATATTCCTAATGTTTTAGCAATTGCTATTGCTGTTACTTTGTGATCTCCTGTAATCATTACTGTTTTTATTCCTGCTTTTTTACATTTTGCAACTGCATCTTTTACTTCTAGTCTTGGTGGGTCTATCATACCTACCATTCCTATATAAATTAAGTCTGATTCCATTGAATTCATTTCTTCATTTGAAGGCTCATAGTCTAACACTTTATATGCCATTGCTAGAACTCTTAATGCCGAACTTGCCATTTCATTATTTACTTTTCTAATTTGCTCTTTAAAACCACTTAAATCTTCTTTTATCTCTCCATTTAGAAGATATCTTGTACATCTTGCTAGAAGCTCATCTACACCACCTTTTGTGTATACAATATATTTACCATTATCAAGATGAACTGTTGTCATTAATTTTCTGTCTGAATCAAATGGAATTTCCTTTACTCGAGGATATTGACCATATATTTTTCCTTCATAATCTAATTTAAAACCTAAGTCTACAAGTGCTGTTTCTGTTGGATCTCCTGTAAGTTTATTATTTTCTGATATTTTTGTATCATTACATAACATACTTGCATATATTAATTTATTTAAATCTTCATCTGCTAAATCTCTTTTGAAGTCTTTAACATTATGAATTTTGTTATTATAGAAGATTTTTTCTACTGTCATCTTGTTTTGTGTTAAAGTTCCTGTTTTATCTGAACATATAACTGTTGCACTTCCTAATGTTTCTACTGCTGGAAGTTTTTTAACAATGGCATTTTTCTTTACCATTCTTTGAACACCTATTGCTAAAACTATTGTTGATACAGCTGGTAGACCTTCTGGTATTGCTGCAACTGCTAAACTCACTGCTGTTAAAAACATTTCTATAACATCTTTTCCATATAAAAGACCTATTCCAAATATTACAAAACAAATTATCAATGCAAGTATTCCTAGCGTTTTGCCTAGTTTATTTAGTTTCACCTGAAGAGGTGTTTCTCCTTCTTCTGCTGAATTTATAATGTCTGCTATTTTACCTACTTCTGTATTCATACCTGTATCAACTACTATGGCCTTGCCCCTACCATATGTAACTAGGCTTGAAGAGAATAACATATTTATTCTGTCTCCAATACCTATTTTTTCATCTTCTATTTTTTCTGACATCTTTTCTACTGGCACAGATTCTCCTGTTAAGGCTGCTTCTTGAGATTTTAAATTTATTGCTTCAATTATTCTTAAGTCTGCTGGCACATAATCTCCCGTTTCTAAAATAACAATATCTCCTGGTACTAGTTCTCTTGATGGAACAACTTCTAATTTTCCATTTCTCATAACTTTTGCAACATGGCTACTTAACTTTTGCAATGCTTCTAGTGATTTTTCAGCTTTATTTTCTTGCAAAACTCCTATTATTGCGTTTGCAATAACAACTATTAAAATAATAATAGTATCAGTTATGCCTGAAATTCCTTCTTGTTTAACTCCTACTATTCCTGATATTATAGCTGAAATAATAAGTACTATTATCATAAAGTCTTTGAATTGTTCCAAGAATTTTACAAAAGTACTTTTCTTCTTTTTTGTAGCTAATTCATTTAGCCCATATTTTTCTTGCCTTTTTTTTACTTCCTCTGTTGTTAATCCAATTTCTTCATTTGTTTCTAGCTGTCTAACTGTTTCTTCTACAGTTTTATTAAACCAATTGCTAGTCATTTACACATCCCTGCTCCTTTTTTTATATATGGACTTATTTTATAATAAGTATTATAAAAAGTAAAGAGTTTCATCAAAAAAAAACTAAAAAGAAACAGATAGGAGTGTAATTTTTTTACTTTTTCCCTATCTGTTTTTGACCATTTTTAATTCTCTTGAAATTCTGGTCTTTTAAGTAAGTCCGCTAAAACATCATTGAGAGCAATTGGTGTTACTTTGTAAGTTTTTAATGTTTCTATTATATTCTTTATTTTTCCTTCGTTTGTTGATATTTGTTTAATACGGTTTGTTTCTAATTTCACTTTATCTTTTATGTATTCCTTTTTTACAACAGTTATACCGTAAAACGTCTTTGGTTTTAATGTTTTTAGAGAGTGATTCTTGTTCCTATAGTACTCTAATACAATCCTATTTTTGTTATTTGATTCTACTAAATCTGCTGTATCTAATAGAGTAGCACCATAGTAAACTCCTAGGTTTTTCACGATTTTTTCCCCTTTCTTAGTTTAATATAGTAAAAAGACTACATACCTATAATACATCAAACCACTAATAAAATCAAGAAGAATCGTTCGTCCGGTTTCGAGGTTGTTCGACAAATTTCGACAAATTATTTCAATTTTTATTAATTAAAATGTGCTATTATAGCACATTTATATTTAAACACTCATTATTTCTTTTTCTTTGCTTTCTATTGCTTTATCTATTTCTGCTACTTTATTATCTGTTAATTTCTGAATTTTATCTTCAGCTGCTTTTAGTTCATCTTCTGTAATTTCTCCTTCTTTTTGTTTTGCTTTTGCAATATCCATTCCTTCTCTTCTTATAGAACGAACTGAAACTTTTGATTCTTCTCCCATTTTTCTTATTTCTTTTACTAATTCCTTTCTTCTTTCTTCTGTTAATTCTGGGAACGCAAGTCTTATAACTTTTCCATCATTGTTTGGATTTATTCCTATTTCTGCTTTTAATATTTCTTTTTCTATTTCTTTTAGTAAACTAGCATCCCATGGTTGAATTACAATTAGTCTTGCTTCTGGAACTGATATTCCTGCTACTTGGTTTATTGGAGTTTCAACTCCATAATAATTTACAGTTATTTTATTTAGTATTGCTGGGTTTGCTCTTCCTGCTCTTACCTCTGATAGATTTTCTTGTAAGACACTTATTGTCTTATTCATTTTTTCTTCAATATTGTTTAATTCCATAAAAACCTCCTAATTTTTTATTTTGTATTTTTCTATACAAAGTTTATTTTTCAAGCTAACGCACTAGTGTTCCAATTTTTTCCCCTTTAATAATTCTTACTATATTTTCTGGATCATCTATTCCAAATACAACAAGTGGAATATTGTTGTCTCTACACAAAGAGGTCGCAGTTGAGTCCATTACTTTTAAGTCTTTGTTTAAAATATCTAAATATGATATTTCATCATATTTTACTGCATTCTTATCTTCTTTTGGATCTGCTGAATATACTCCATCTATTGTTTTTGCAAGTAATATTACTTCTGAATTTGTTTCTGCTGCTCTTAAGGCTGCTCCTGTGTCTGTTGTAAAATATGGATTTCCTGTACCACATGTAAATATTACAACTCTTCGTTTATCTAAGTGTTTTGCTGCTTTTCTTTTTATGTATGGTTCTGCAATTTGTCTCATTTCAATTGCTGTTTGAAGTCTTGTTTTAATGTTTCTTGCTTCTAGTGCATCTTGCAATGCTAAACCATTTATTGTTGTTGCAAGCATTCCCATATAGTCTGATGTTGTCCTTTCCATTTCATGTCCATATCTTCCTCTCCAGAAATTACCTCCTCCAACAACTATTGAAACCTCTACTCCCATTTCAACTATTTCCTTTATTTTGTCACATATTTTTCCTAAAGTATCTGCATCTATTCCGTTCTTTCTTTCGCCTGCTAGTGCTTCTCCACTAAGCTTTAGTAAAACTCGCTTATATGCAATTTTCATTTTTACATACTCCTTTTCAAATTTTTCTTTTACTATTCTACCATAAGTTGAGTATAAAAATAAAGAGGTTTTACAAAAAAAGAACAGAATTTAATCTGTTCCTGTTTCAAATTTTACTATTTTTTTTATTTCTCCTATTTTTGGTGCTCCGTTGTACTCTTCAAATGATTTATCTATTTTATTATCTACTAATTCTTCTATTTTTTCTTTTTGAGTATTTTCTGCCAATGTTAATTCACTTACTAATATTTGTCTTGCATTTAATAGCATCTTCTTTTCACCAGTAGATAACCCTCTTTCTTTTTGTTTAAAACTTAGATTTCTAACAACATCTGCAATTTCATATATGTCTCCACTCTTCATTTTCTCCATATTGTCTCTGTATCTTTTGTTCCAGTTTAATGCCATTTCTGTAGAATCTGTTTCTAATACTTTAAAAACCTTGCTTGCTGTTTCTACATCAATAATATTTCGCATACCTATTTCTTCTGCTTTTGAAGTAGGCACCATAACCTTAACTTCACCTGGCATTTTTATTATGTAATATGATGTTTTTTCACCTAAGATGTCTTTTTCTTCTATGTCTTGTATAATACCTGCCCCATGCATTGGGTATACTACTTTATCTCCTACATTAAACATTTTTAGTCACTCCTTTACAAGCTTTTTCTCTACCGACCATAAGTATTATATCATAAAATATGGCAAAAGTAAATGATTTTTCCAGAAGAAAATTTTAATTAATTTGTAATATAATTGTAATATTTTATTTTAATCTTTATTTTAGTTCAAAGGCACGAAGTCTGTCCCTACTGTAACATTTTCTTTTCCTAAAATTTCTTCAAATTCCTTTAAAATCTCCTCATTTAAGTATATTGCTCCACAAGGTTTTATTCCTTCATCGTCTTTTATTTGCACTATTATGTTATTTCTTTCTCCTGAGAAAAATCTTATTGCTCCTCTTAATTGTGCTTTTTGCTGTTCGGTTGTGTTTTGTATGTTGAGTGTTAACTTTCTTGGTTTTTGTTCCTGTTTTTGAATTGTTTCCTCTTGTACGTTTTTAGTTGCATTTTCAAAGTCTACTATCGTGTTTGCTACTATCTTTACTTCATCATCTTCCTTTATGCTTAGTCTACCATCTACTAGGACTATGTTATCTACTAGAAGTATGTTTGACGCTCTATTGTAACAGTTTTCAAATACTATTATTTCTGTTGCCCCATATAAATCCTCTATGGTTACAAATGCCATTATGGTATTGTTTTTTGTATATTTCTTTTTAACAGAAGTTATTATTCCTGCATATTTTACATTTTTTCCATCTTTTGATAAGTCATTTTCTTCTTTTATGTTTATCATTTGCAAAGTGTTGATGTTTGTAATAGTCTTTATTTTGTCTTGTAATTTTTCTAGTGGATGTCCTGATATGTAAATTCCTAGCATTTCCTTCTCCATATCTAGAAGTTCTCTTTCTTCATATTCTGGAACTTTGTTTATAGCATATTTATGCTGTTCTAAATTTTCTTCTCCACTTGGTATATCGAACATAGAGATTTGACCTTCTATTGATTTTTTGTTTTGATTTGAAATTGTATCTAGTATACCTTCAAAAGAGTTCATCAGTGTATGTCTTGTTTCTCCTAATTCATCAAAAGCTCCAGCTCTTATTAAGCTTTCTATACATTTTTTATTTACGGTTTCTCCTTGTATTCTTTCTGCAAAATCTGTAAAGCTTTTAAATTCTCCATTTTTTTCTCTTTCTTGTACAATTGTATCTACTGCTGCGGTTCCAACATTTTTCACACTTCCTAGTCCAAAACGAATTTTGTTTTCATTTACTGTAAATTTTGTGTAGCTTTTATTTATGCTTGGTTTCAAAATTTCAATATTCAATCTTTTACATTCTGCTATATATTCTGGTATTTTGTCTAGATTTCCTAAAAAGCTGTTTAAAGTTGCTGCCATAAATTCTGATGGGTAGTATGTTTTTAAATATGCTGTTCTATATGCTACAACTGCATACGCTGCAGCATGTGATTTATTAAAAGCATATTTTGCAAATTCTGCCATCTCATCAAATATTTTGTTGGCACTTTTTTCATCTATTCCATTTCTTACACATCCTGGAATTAATATATTTCCTTTTTCATCTGTCTGTCCATGTATGAAATATTCTCTTTCTTTTGCCATTACATCTAATTTTTTCTTTCCCATTGCACGTCTTACTAAGTCTGCTCTACCTAGTGAGTATCCGGCTAAATCTCTAACTATCTGCATTACTTGTTCTTGGTATACCATGCATCCATAAGTTACATTTAATATTGGTTCTAGAGCTGGATGTGTATATTCGCTATGTTCTGGGTTCAGTTTATTTTTGATATATCTTGGTATTTGATCCATTGGACCTGGTCTATATAGTGATACTCCTGCTATTATATCTTCTAACGTATCTGGTTTTAGCTCCTTCATAAAGTTTGTCATTCCTTGACTTTCAAACTGAAACACTCCAACTGTATTGCCTGATTGCCAAGTTTCTTTGAATACCTTTGGATCATTCATTTCTTGGTCAAATTGTACGTTTATTCCTTTATTCTGTTTTACAAATTTTATTGTGTCTGATATAACTGTTAATGTTCTTAGTCCTAAAAAGTCCATTTTTAACAATCCAAGTTCTTCTAGCGTTGTCATTATAAATTGTGCTTCAACTGTTCCTTCATTTACATATAAAGGAACATAGTCTAATACTGGCTTGTCTGTAATTAATACTCCGACAAGCGTGTGTTGATGCCTGCCTTGGTAGTCCTTCAAGCCTCATTGCTATATCTAGTATTTTTTTTGTCTCTTCATCTGCTTCATATAATTCATTTAATTCTTTGTTCTGCTCTTTGGCCTTTTTTATTGTTATATGTAGTTCATTTGGTATCATTTTCGCTAGTTTATCCGCTTCTGCATATGGAATATCTAGTACTCTTGCCACGTCTCTTATTACCATCTTTGCCGCCATTGTTCCAAAAGTGATTATTTGCGATACATGATCCCTACCATATTTTCTTGCAACATATTCTATAACTTCTGGTCTTCTTTCATAGCAGAAATCTATATCAAAATCGGGCATACTTATTCTTTCTGGATTTAAAAATCTTTCAAAAAGTAAGTTATATTTTATTGGGTCTATATCAGTTATTCCCATTGCATATGCTGCAATTGAGCCTGCCCCTGAACCACGGCCTGGTCCTACAGAAATGCCCTGTGTTTTTGCATAATTAATAAAATCCCATACAATAAGATAATAGTCAACATATCCCATTTTTTCTATTACAGATATTTCATATTCTAATCTATCTTGAACTTCTTTAGATGGATTATCTCCATATCTTTTGTTTAATCCTGTTCTGCATAACTCCTTAAAGAAATCTGCATGTGTTGGGTATTCCTTTGGTACTTCATAATTAGGAAGTTTTGTATTTCCAAACTCAAAATCAAAATTGCACTTTTCTGCAATTTTTACTGTATTTTCAATTGCCTCTGGTATATTTTTAAAGTAATCCGCCATTTCTTCTGGAGATTTAACGTAGAATTCTTCTGCCCCCATTCTCATTCTATCTGGGTCATTCATTTTTTTACCCGTTTGGATACACAACAATACTTCGTGGATATATGCATCCTCTTTTTTTAGATAATGTGAGTCATTTGTGGCTACAAGAGGTATATCTAGCTCCCTTGATATTTGTACCAATTTTTGATTTACCAATACTTGTTCAGGTAGTCCATTTGGTTGAACTTCTAAGTAGTAATCTTCTCCAAATAGATTTTTATGCCATAATGCTATTCTTTTTGCCTCCTCCATATTCTCTTTTAGTATTGCTTTATTTACACTTCCTGCTAAACAAGCACTTAGGCAAACAAGACCTTCATGGTATTTTTCTAGTATTTCTAAATCTATTCTTGGTTTATAATAAAAGCCTTCTGTAAAGCCTATTGAAACTAATTTGGTTAGGTTTTTGTACCCAGTTTCATTTTTTGCAAGCAATATTAGATGTGAATATTTGTTATCTATATTAGATTCTTTATCGAATCTTGTACGTGGTGCAACGTAAACCTCACAACCAATAATTGGTTTAATACCAACTTTTTTACACTCTTTATAAAAGTCAACTACCCCAAACATAACACCATGGTCTGTAATTGCCATTGCATTCATTCCAAGTTCTTTTGCCCTAATTGGTAGTTCTTTTATTTTATTTGCTCCATCTAATAAGCTGTACTCTGTATGAGTATGTAAATGTACAAAATCCATATTTTTCTCCTAATTTGCAATTTTTGTTATATTATATCATTTATCTTGGTTTTTTTCTATATTTATGATATAATATTTTTAGTTTTGAAAGGATTTGATTTTATGAAGTTAGCATCTGACAATGAAACTTTAGCTGAAAATAAAGCATTAATTTTATATATATTAGATAAGGTTGATAAACCTATTGAAAATACTGCTTTTTACAGATTAATTTTAACTTTTGAAGATATGAATTACTTCTATTTTCAACAATTCATATTAGATTTAATGGATAATAAATATATTTTAAAGGGTATTACAGATAAAAATGAAACCATATATGAGATAACCAATGAAGGTAGGCAAGCTATTAATTTAGTTCAAGACTTAATACCTGGTTTTACTAGATTTCAAATTGATAATAATTTTAAAGAAGATTTGCGTTCAATTGAGGATGAGTATTCAATTACAGCAGACTTCATCCCAGAAAGCGAAGACTCATATACAGTAATTTGCAAAATCACTGAAAATGGTAAGGTAACATTTGAAGTGAAAATATTTGCAGGCTCAAGAGAACAAGCAAAGGCTGTTGTTGATAACTGGAAGAAAAATGCAGTTAAATTATATCCAAAAATGTTAAAAATGCTTATGAAATGATAAACCAAGTTAAACCCAAAAAGTTAGATGCTTTTTGGGTTTATTTCACAATAAAAACAATATTATAATTTTAGTTCTGGTAGTAGTTTTCTGTAGTATGGCATTAGTCCAATTTTGTTTGATGTTTGTGCTGGTAGTTGCCAGAACATATAGTCTGTCCAGTCATTTCCCTCTATTATAATTGGTCCGTCTTGTCCTATACAGATATCCCAACCTATTTGCCTTACTTGTGGTACTACTAGTGCCGCTTCCTTTACCATTTCTTTTGCTTCTTTAAATAATGGTATCTGGAATCCTTTGAACTTTATATTTGATACTGGATGCCTTTCAAATACTTCTCCTTTGCAGGTTTGTGCATCTGCTGATATTATTCCTGTTTCCAAGTCGATTGGAGCAGATACTGCTCCGAATCCCATATTGTCTACATAGTCTTTACTACATCCAAATTTTACAACTCCGTAAACTACCTCTACCTCTTTGTTTTCTTTTACAACTGTAACTAATCTCATACAGTTTACACAATATGGATTTACTTTTGCCATTTCTTCGTGTTGTTTTACAACAGCTTCTAGTACTCCTATCTTTTTGTCTTTTATATAATTATACATTTCTTCTTCATTCTTAAAATCTGAAAGACTAAGTTTCTCTATTCCTCTACCTGAGCCACCTTTATATGGTTTACAGAATATTGTTTTGTTTTTGTTTATGAATTCATTGAATTCTTCAAGGCTTAGTTTTTCAATATCTGCAACATCTCTTTTTAAGTATTTTTTGAATTTTTCATTAAATATAGATTTGTCATCAATTATGTCTCTATAATCTTTATCATTTAAGTGTTCAATTATTTTTTTGTTTCTAATTCTTGTTAAGTATGTGTCTCTACTTTTGCTGTCCATATTATAAAATTCAAATATTTTATAATCATTATGTCCTGCTCCATATTTTATTGCACAATGTACAATGTCAAAGAAAATGATTATTTTAGGCTTTTTTGTGATTTTGTGAACTGTGTTTATTGTTTCGAAAAAGCTTTTGTATTTCATTCCAAATATCATTTTTAATTTGTACTTTATCATATTTTTTCTCCTTGATAACACTATTTTTCTATTATATTATCATATTATTTTTAATCCTTCAAGATTTTATGCAAAAAAGTTGCAAATAGTTATTGATATTCAAAAAATATTGATATATAATGTTAAATAAAAAGGAGTTTTCATATGGAGTTTTTTGCAAATGAAGGTAAAAATGTCGAAATAGATGCTTTTGGTAACCATTATTTAAGACATGCTATAAAAACAAGATTTATTAAGCAGGGTGAAAATTATATTGACGTCTTTAGAGAGTATGTTTCACCTATTTATGAAGAGGGAGATATAGTTTCTTGTAGTGAAAAAATTATTGCTTTGTGTCAAAATAGAGTAATATTAAAAAAAGATATAAAGGTAAGTCGTTTGGCAAAGTTTTTGTCTAGGTTTGTCAACCAAACTCCTGCAGGGGAATCTGTTGGTAATCCTTTTAAAATGCAAATAGCAATTAATCTTTGTGGAAGATTGAAAGTTATATTTGCAGCAATATGTGCGGGTGTTGGTAAATTGTTTGGTAAGAAGGGTGTGTTTTATAAAATAGTTGGTCCTGAGGTTGTGGGACTAGATGGTTTTTGTGATGATGCTTTTGATACTTACTTAGATATGGGAATAAGAATACCTGAAAATTCAGATGGGGTTTGTGATGAAATAAAAGACAAATTAGGTATAAGCTGTATGATAGTTGATGCAAATGATATAGGTCAATTAGTTCTTGGAAAATCTTCGGATTTGGAAATGACAAAAGAGGAATTAAGAGAACTTATAAGAGATAATCCTGCTGGACAAGGACATGAATCAACTCCTATTATATTAATTAGAAAAGTTAATCAAGAGTAGTAAAAGTGAAATATAATAAGAAAAGTAAAACTTCTTTTCACTTTGTCCAGAATGCTTCGCATTCGGACATATATAGGAAACTTTTCTTGTTATTGAAGTCAATTCCAAGGAGAACTTTCCTACATAATAAAATAAAACCAGTGGTCTTCCACTGGTTTGTTTTATACATTAAACTTAAATAACACTATGTCGCCATCTTGCATAATATATTCTTTTCCTTCTGAACGTACTAAGCCTTTTTCTTTAGCTGCCACCATTGAACCTTCTCTTATTAAATCATTAAAACAAACTATTTCTGCTTTGATAAATCCTCTTTGTATATCTGAGTGAATTTTTCCTGCCGCTTCTGGAGCTTTTGTTCCTTTCTTTATTGTCCATGCTCTTACTTCTGGCTCTCCTGCTGTTAAGAAGGACATTAGTCCAAGTAAATCATAGCTCTCTCTTATTACTGTATCTAGTCCAGATTCTTTTAGTCCTAATGCTTCTAGCATCTCTTTTTTATCAGCATCCTCTAAAGCGCTTAGTTCTTCTTCTATTTTTGCACAAAGTGGAATGCATTTTGTTTGCTCCTCTTTTGCTATTTCCTTTACTTTATTAACATTTTCATCATTTTCAATATTAGTTAGTTGATATTCCTCAACATTTGCTATATATATAATTGGTTTTGATGTTAATAAAAACAAGTCTTTTACCATATCTTTTTCTTCATCTGTAAGTTTCACATTTCTTGCTGATTTTCCTTGTTCTAGCAAGGCTTTTATTTTACTTAGAGCATCTATTTCAATTTGATATTTTTTGTCTGCCTTTAACATTTTTATTGCCTTATCCATCCTTTTATCAATAGTTTCCATATCTGCAAATATTAGCTCTAAATTAATGGTTTCAATATCTCTTTTAGGATTGATATTTCCATCAACGTGAACAATATTTTCATCTTCAAAGCATCTTACAACCTCTGCTATTGCATCTACTTCTCTTATATGTGATAAAAATTTATTTCCAAGTCCCTCTCCTTTGCTTGCTCCTTTGACTAACCCTGCAATATCAACAAATTCAATAACTGCGTGTGTTGTTTTTTGTGGATGATACATTTCGGTTAATTTATCTAATCTTTCATCTGGAACTGCTACCATCCCTACATTTGGCTCTATTGTACAAAAAGGGTAATTTGCACACTCTGCTCCTGCTTTTGTAATACTATTAAACATTGTACTTTTTCCAACATTTGGTAATCCTACTATTCCTATTTTCATAATATGTATCTCCTCTTTTTTTACATTTTAACTGTTAAATATTATATATCATTTTAAAGAAATTTTCAATAAGAACTCCTTAAAAAAATCCTAAGTAGAAAGCTTTCTCCTACTTAGGCTATTTTTATCCGAATAAACTTATTTGGTTGCTTTGGCTCATTCCGTCTAAACATCCAAATTTTCCAAGTAATTCTGTTGTTGATTTTCCTATTTTTGCTTTGTATTGTAAGTCGTCTATACACATAAAGTGTCCTTCTTTTTGTGCTGCCTTGTAAATGTTATCTGCTGCTATTCCTCCTAAACCTGCTATACTAGATAGTGGTGGTCTTATTTTTCCATCTTCTATTTGAAATTTGTTACTATGTGATTTGTATAAGTCAACTGGCAAGAATTCAAATCCTCTTTCATAAAATTCTAATACTATTTCTAATATTGTATACATTCCTTTATCTTTCTGACTAGCATTATTTCCTTGCATTTCTATTTCCTTCATTTTTGCTTTTACCTTTTCTTTACCGTATATCATAAATTCGCTATCAAACTCTGTTGCTCTTATTGTGTAAAATGCTGCATAATATGCAAGTGGAATATGGACCTTAAACCATGCTATTCTAAATGCCATTGTTACATATGCTACTGCATGTGCTTTTGGAAACATATATTTTATCTTTTTGCAAGATGCTATATACCAATCCGGAACATCAAATTGTTTTATGAGCTCTTCTTGTTCTGGAGATAAACCTTTTCCTTTACGTACGCTTTCCATTATTTTAAAAGCTTTATCTGGTGGCAAGCCTTGTTTTATTAGGTATGTCATTATATCATCTCTTGTACATATTGCTTCACTTAATGTTGCAGTTCCTTCTTTTATTAGTGTTTGTGCATTGTTTACCCATACATCTGTACCATGCGATACTCCAGATATTCTTATTAATTCTTCAAATGTCGTTGGTTTTGTATCTACTAGCATATCTCGTACAAACTTTGTTCCAAATTCTGGCACCCCAAATGAGCCTACTTGTGAATTTATTTGTTTTGGTGTTACACCTAATGCTTTTGTTGAACTAAATAGTGACATTGTTTCTTTATCATCTAGTGGTATAGATTTAGGGTCTACTCCTGTTAAGTCTTGTAACATTCTTATTACTGTAGGATCATCGTGTCCTAGCATGTCTAATTTAAGTAAGTTTTTATCTATTGAGTGATAATCAAAATGTGTTGTTATTATGTCTGAATTTGGGTCATCTGCTGGATGTTGAACTGGACAAAATTCATAAATTTCTCTTCCGTGTGGTACAACTATAATTCCTCCTGGATGCTGTCCTGTTGTTCTTTTTATTCCAACACAGCCCTCAACTAGTCTTGATATTTCTGCATTTGTTATAGGTATGTTTCTTTCTTCATAATATTTTTTTACATATCCAAAAGCTGTTTTCTCTGCCATTGTTCCTACTGTTCCAGCTTTAAAGGTTTTTCCTTTTCCAAATATAACTTCTGCATACCTATGTATCTTTCCTTGATATTCTCCTGAAAAATTCAAGTCTATATCTGGCTCTTTATCTCCGTTAAATCCTAAAAAGGTTTCAAATGGTATATCCATTCCGTCTTTACAAAGTTTTTCTCCACAGTTTGGGCAAACTTTATTTGGTAGGTCAACTCCATTTTTTATTCCATAATCAGTAAAGTCTGAATACTTGCACTTTGAGCATCTGTAGTGTGGTGGTAGTGAATTAACTTCTGTTATGCCAAGCATATTTGCTACAAATGAGGAACCAACTGAACCTCTTGAGCCAACTAAGTATCCATCTTCATTTGATTTTTGCACTAACCTTTGTGCAATTATGTATAGTGTTGAAAAACCATTTTTTATAATTGAATCTAATTCCTTTTTTAGTCTTGCTTCAACTATTTCTGGAAGAGGGTCTCCATATAATTCTTTTGCTTTATTTTCACAGGTTTCCTTTATTTCTTTTTCTGCGCCTGGTATTACTGGAGGGCATTTTTCTTTTGAAATTGGGCATACATTTTCGCATAAGTCTGCTATTTTGTTTGTGTTGGTTACAACTACTTCATATGCTTTTTCTGGTCCTAAATAATCAAACTCCTTAATCATTTCCTCTGTTGTTCTAAAATATAATGGTGCTTGATTGTCGCAGTCTGAGAAACCTTGTCCTGCCATTAATATTCTTCTATATACTTCGTCTTGTGGATCCATAAAGTGAACATCACATGTTGCTACTACTAGTTTTCCAAACTTTTCTCCTAATGCCACAATTTTTCTGTTTATTTCCTTTAAAGCTTCTCTATCTGGTACTGTTCCATCTCTTATTAGGAAATCATCATTTCCTAGTGGTTGTATCTCTAAATAATCATAGTACTTAGCAATTTTTTCAATTTTTTCTTGTGGTTTGTTATGTAATATCGCTCTATATAATTCTCCTTGTTCACAAGCACTTCCTAAAATTAATCCTTCTCTATATTTTTCAAATACACTTTGTAATATTCTTGGTTTTTTATGGAAATATTGAATATGTGATACTGATATCAATTCATATAAGTTTCTTAATCCTTTTTGTGTTTGTGTTAGTATTATGGCATGATATGGTTTAACTTTTTTCCAGCCATCTTTTCCTTCTGGTATTTCATCATCTGGTACAAAATATGCTTCTACTCCATATAAAACTTTTATATCTAAGCCTAAATCATCAACAGCATGATTTGCTTCTGGAAATGCTTGTACAACACCGTGATCTGTAATTGCAACTGATTTCATTCCCCAAGCTGCTGCACGTTTTATTAATTCTTTTGCAGGTGTAATTGCATCCATTTGGCTCATTTGAGTATGCATATGTAGTTCTACACGCTTTGTTATGCTATTATCTTTTCTTATAATTCCTGCTTGTGGTGGTAATTCTATAACAATATTTGCAATTACTCCAAGCTCTTTTGCGAAATTATCATACATTGCATTTCCTTGAAGTTTTACTCTTATTTTTGGTTTAATTCTTGCTGTTACCTTTTCAAATTTTTCAGGCTCAATAAAAGATTTACAAGTAATTGTACTTGTTCCATCATACACATCAAACATTACTAATGTTTTACCATTTTTAAGTTCTCTTGAGTCTGTTCTAATAACTTCCCCTTCAAGGGCAACCCTTCCATAATCTGCTGTTAAATCTTTAATTTTCACAATTTGCTCTTTAATATTTGCATTTCTTCCTATTATTAATGGTGTTTGTGTTTCTTCTGGTTCTTTTTTCTCTTTAATCTCCTGTTTTACTTCTTTCTCTTCTGCAAAAATTCTTATATTGTTTATCATTGTTTTACATACATTATCTTGCATCTCCTCTAGTAAATGTTTTTGCTCTGCCATATCGTCTTCACTCATATTTTCATTATATGTAACTTTATATTTTATTCCATATAGGTTCATGAAAAGTCTTTCTAAAACACCATCTACTGAATATGCATATAAAAATTCTGAGCTCTTATTTTTTAAATTGATTACGGCCTTATTTTGATTTAATTCAATAGTGCTTCCTTTTAGAATTGCTTTTGTAATAGGAAATTTTACAGAAACATATTTTATTATTTTATCCCAATCCTCTTCTAATGTATGACTTAACTGTATTTTAGGATATTTTACATCTAGTATAATTGTTTGTATATTAAATCTTGTACTTAGATACGTTTCAAAATCAGCTAAATCTTCTATTTTTAGCTGATTTTGACTAAATAATTCAACCTCTAATTTGTTGCTTTTTTTATATAAATCTATTTTTTGTATAGTAGCATTTATTATATCATTTTCTTTTTTATAATCTTGAAATACGTCTTTTATAACCTTTTGCATATTTTTTATGTTCCCTCTTTCTTCTTGTTTGTTACTGATAATTATATCATATTTTTGAAAAAAACAACAAAAAATTTATTTTTTTTGTTGTTTTTTATAATTTGTAATGGAAATATAATCTTTATGTAATATCTTGATAAAAAACTTGAAGTGCCATTTTTGGGCACCTCAAGTTTTATTTCAATTGTTTTTTATTGCTTTTTCAGCGTATTTATTGTTTACTACTTTTGAATAATCTGCTCTTTTTTCAAGTTCTCCTGCTTCTTCCATTACATCTTGTAGTTTGTTAAATGCTTCTTCTGTTAATACTGGTGTTTGATTCCATGCATCTATGTCTTTGTATCTTTGTATTGAGTTTTCTAACATTTTTACATCTGTGCTTGGAAAAAAGTCTTTTATCAATTCTGCAATTTCAGCTGCTGAGTGTTCTTCAGTCCATTTTTGTCCTTTATATATTGAATCTGTAAAGTTCTGAATTAATTCTTCATTTTTTTCTATATAACTTTTCTTTGCAAAATATGCTGTGTATGGAATTTCTCCTGCTTCTGCTCCTACTGATGCTACTATATAACCTGCTCCTTGATTTTCTGTCATTGATGCTGTAGGCTCAAACAGTGTTACATATTCTGCATTTCCTCCTGCAAATGCTCCTGCCATCAAATCAAAACTTATGCTATCATCTAATACTAAATCTTTTGATGTGTCTAAGCCTTTTTGCTTTAATACATATTCAAATGTCATATAAGGAACTCCACCTTTTCTTCCTGGTATTATTGTTGTTCCTTTTAGTTGTTTCCAGTCAAATACTTCTGCTTTATTTCTAGCTACTAAAAATGATCCGTCTCTTTTTGTAAGCTGTGCAAATACTTGTGTATAGTCATTTTTACCTTCATTAAATACATAAATTGAAGCTTCTGGTCCAGCAAATCCTATGTCACTTTGACCTGATAGAACTGCTGTCATAACTTTATCTGCTCCTTGCCCTGTTGTTAATTCAACTTTTATGCCTTTTTCTTCAAAATAGCCTAATGCTATTGCAACATATTGTGGAGAATAAAAAACAGATCTTGTAACTTCATTAACCTTTACAAGAGTTGTTCCCTTTTGATTTTGTGTAGTATTTTTATTTGTTGCTATAACAACTGCTGCTATTATACCTGCAATTACAGCAATTAATATTATTGCTATTATCTTTTTTTTCAATTTGTCTCCTCCTATATAAATTTATGAGATTTTGAAACTAGTCTTTCTATTAAGACTACTGAACCATAAAGTATGGTTGCTACGAGTGCCAAGATTATTACACCTGTCATAACTAAATCTAGTTTAAATACTTGACCTCCATAAACTATTAAGTATCCTAGTCCTGCTTTCGATACTAAAAATTCACCTGTTATAACACCTACTAATGATAATCCTATGTTAATTTTTAGTGAATTTATAAATGTTGAAATGTTCGCAGGAATTACAATTTTTGTTAATAATTGAAACTTAGTACAATTAAAAGTTTGCGCCATTTTTATTTTTTCCTCATCTGTATCTAAAAAGCCATTTAAAATTTCCATTATTGTTACAATAAGGGAAATTGCTAACCCCATAGTTATAATGGCACCGTTTACCTGCACCGAACCCATATGATTATTATTGGTCCTAATGCAACCTTTGGTAAGCTATTTAATACAACTAAAAATGGTTCTGAAACTTTGCTTAAAAAGTCTGACCACCACAAAAGCATTGCTATTACAGTTCCAATTAATACTCCTAGCAAAAATCCTATAAGTGTTTCTTCACAGGTTACCCATAGATGCATTAATAGTTTATTTTCAGATAAGTTCATAAAGGTTTTCAAAATTCTGCTTGGTTGACTAGTTATGAAGCTGTCTATTAATCCCTTGTTTGCGCTTATTTCCCATATTACAATAAAAGCAATCACTATTCCAATTTGAGTTAATAAGATTGAGGTTTTCTTTATCCATATTTTTCTTAAGTATCTCTGCCTATCTTTTGAGATGTTTTTCTTATGCATTCACATCTAACTCCTTCCAAATGGTGTCAAAATATTTGCTGAATTTAGGACTTTCTCTAACATTTAATGGGTCTCTATTTTCCATTTCAAAATCTATGTTGTGAATACTTTTTATTGTGGCTGGTCTTTCTGTTAATACTATAATTCTGTCAGACATACTTATTGCTTCTGAAATATCATGAGTAACCATTAATGTTGTTACATTTTCATTTTTTATGATTTTGTATATATCCTTTGTAACCATAAGTCTTGTTTGATAATCAATAGCAGAAAATGCCTCATCCAACAACAGTATTTTAGGCTTTATAGCCAAAGTTCTAATTAGAGCAACCCTTTGGCGCATTCCTCCTGATAATTGAGATGGATATTTGTCTTTAAATTCATATAGATGGTATTTTTTCAAAAGTTGTTCTACATATCTCCTATTTTCTTCTGTTTTAATTTTTCTTATTTCTAAACCGAATATTACATTTTTGTATATGCTTCTCCATTCAAGTAAACTATCTTTTTGTAGCATATATCCAATTTTAGGTGATATACCAAAACTTTCTTCCCCATCTATGTAGAGATTACCTGTAGTTTTTTCCTCAAGTCCTGCAATAATTGATAATAGAGTTGATTTACCACATCCACTAGGTCCAATCAAACTCACAAATTCTCCTTGTTCTACGCTAAAATTTATATCTTTTAAAGCCTCTATTTCTCCATTCTTAGCCTGATATATTTTTGATACATTCTTAATCTTTAGTAATTCTTTCACAACCTATTCCTCCTACAAACTTATCTACCTATAGTATATTCTAATTTTCATTTTTGGGTGAAAAAAAAGAAACCAGAAAAGTTCTAGCTTCTTTTATGAATTATTAAATTAATAAAAAAACAAATATTATTAAGTAAATTGAACTTACCCTTGTGTATATGGTAGAAAAAGATACTTTTGTAATTTCTTGTATTTTTTTATAAATTCTCGTATTGTCTCGTATAACTAGCTTTTCCGTACTTGTATTTTATTATGCTTTTTATATTTTTTTATCCCTTTTTATACTTTTTTATTGGCGTTGCATTAAAAATTGCATTAAAATTTGTCTTCATGATTTTATGAAAACTAGCTACATTTCTGTAACTAGCTCTCCCCTTATTTTTAGACTACTTTTTTTATTTCATCTGTTTTTATTATATCATGTTTGTCAATATTTTATAGACTTGTCTTTTCTGGTGTTGTTTTAATTTTTTTATTTTCTTTGCGATATGTTTTATTTGTATTATTAGTTGATATTATTATTTTTAGAGTTTCAGTTAGGTTGTCCTTAAATAAATATTTTACAATAACTCTAACCAAAACATAAATCTCCGCAATTCCTCCAGAAATAAAAATATTAAGCGTACTATCTTTATAGTTTAATATCCCTGCTCCTTGAAGAATGAAAATCGTTAATAATGCAAGAAGTTCTATCCCTAGAATCACGATAAGAATAATAGCATATTTATTTCTTAGTTTCTGGTCTTTTCCTATATTGTCAACAAATAATTCAATAATTTTATCATTCATTGCCCATTTTTTCTTTACTTCATCTATTGCAGTTACATTTTCTTGAGACTCTAGGTTTTCTTTTCTATCAAATACCTTTTGTATTTCTTCTATATACTTTTTTCTTACGTTAGCTGCGGAGTTTATTGTTTTGTCGCTCATAGTAGTCCTAATATATCTAATCTAACAGTCATGGCGGACACTGAAACATTAAATATTTCTGCCAGTTCCGTTATTGTATTTTCCTTGCTTAATTTTTCTAAAAGAGTTTTGTTCATTAGTAGTGCCCCCGCAAAATAATCCACTTCTTTTTCTCGCTCTTTTTCTTCTTCGCTTTCTTGTTCATCCATTCTGTACAATATTGTATCTATGTGTAATTTTTCACTTTTCAAATATTGTCTGTGTAAAAAATAATGTCCTAATTCGTGAGCTATTGTAAATCTTTGTCTAACTTTTGCATCATTTTTATTAACTAAAATTTCAAAAAGGTTTTCTTTCTGTTTAAACCTTATTGCCCCTGAGATTTTTTTATCTAAATCTCCTTCATATACTTTTATGTCATTTGCATTTGCAATTTTTACAACATCAACAGGGACTTTATACATATCGCTAGTTAATAAAATTTCTGCTGTTAATTCTTCTAATTCATTATTTATTTTACTCATAAAATCCCCTTTCCTTTTTTGTATTTTTAATAATTATATTATATTTTATTCTAAAATTCAATATGTTGTTATAAAAAATATAATTACTTTTTTCTCTAGGGAAACAAGGGATTTCGGCAAAAAATTGACTGTTTAAAATCGATTTTAAGCCGTTTTTATTTTTTAGCCATATACTTTGTTGTCTCAAAAATGGCTATTTTAAGTATTTGACCTGGTTTTATTAGATTTGGGTCATTTCCTATCACAATTTGAATGTTCCATCTTTGTAAATAGTAAAGCCTTGAAATTTACTTAACATCTCTAACTTTTCCTGCTGTGTTTTAGGTAAACTATTTATATAATTTACTATTTGTGTTTGTTCTCTGTTTGAAGGTGTATATTCTAATCCATACAAAATAAGTTTTTGAGTATAAGTTATGTTCATGTTCTCAATATATTGCCATCTTTTTTGTTCTCTACTTCCACGTATAGATTTTCCTTTTACTGTTCCATCGTCTTTTTTATCTGAATCAAATTTACCATTTGAGTCTGCTAATTTATATTGTAAATATTGTGTAATATCTATATTGGTTGTTTTTACTATTGGATATTTTTTGTCTTCAGTAGATAATATGTATTGCTCATATAATGCTGTTTTTTCTTTATTATCATAATCAGAACTTGCTAAAACTTTTATTTTCTCGCTATCCTTTTTCATATCTTTCGTCTTAAATTTATAATTGTAATAAGAACTAGCTGAAACATTCTTTAGAGTATTTCTTAATTTTTCATATTCCTTTGAATCAATGTTTAATACATCATATTTTGCTTTTGAATAAGAATCACTTACTATTTCGTTAATTATATTAGCCTTTTCTTCGCTACTTAATTTTTGATACTCTTTATCTCTTAACAAATTATTCAAAGAACTTTCGACATATTTTCCACTTATTGTCTGGAATTTATTTCTTTGTTCTGCAGTCATAGTAACTTTTTCATTTTTATTGTTTATATAATAAGGTGCTGTTCTTGGAAAAATTGTTTTATCTCCAGTTTCTTTGTAGATATTATATATTTCTTCTCCCGACTTACTTAAGTGTCCTTTATTAGTATTTGCTGGATTAAGCATTACATTCCATAAATTATTATTTCCACCATATTTTTGTATTTCGTTTCCTAAAGTATCAACAGAAGCTGGTAGGGTTTTGCTTGCAACTGGGATTTTTGCTACAACAGAATTTACTGCACTTTTTATAGGTCTACCATATTCAAATGTTGTTCTCTGTGTTCCGTCTACCATGTCTGCTATTTGTTTACTAAATGTCGGTATAGCTCTTGCAGGTAAATCTAAAATTGCCTGTGATAAGTTTTCCAATGTAGTACCGTTTCCATTCAAGACAGTATTTAAACTTTCCATGAAAGATTGTTGCAATAATTGTTCTGTACCAATGTTCATAGCACTTATACCTTTTTCTAGTATATTAGCATCTGGATTTTCTTTACTATATTTTACATAGTTTGTCATAATTGCTAAAGGAGTTGCTATAGGTTGTGCCCAGTCATAAGAAAAAGTTTTATCCCCTATCTTTATAGAATAACTACTTATCCCTAAAGAATTTTTCATGAAGTTTTTTACGTCTTTATCATCATCTGATTCTCCTGTTGCAATTCCTGCTTTTGCTAATCCATAAGATAGAACGTATAAAAATGTTCCTGCCATTCCTTTGCCTAAATTTTGAACAAATCCATGTTGAACCTGAGCAGTATATTGTCCATTTCCTAAAGAATTTTTTAATATTCTAGCATCTTTTACTAATGTCTTTACTAAGCCTGCTGGCGAATAATCTACTATTGCTTTAGTCAAATTTGCCGGTGTCTTTGCAAATGGAATTAAAACGTCTCCTAATCCATATCCTTTTATATTCGCATTATTTAAAATATTTCTTATTTTTAATACAGATTGAGTGTATTTGTTGTTGTCTTGCCACGTTCTTTGTAGAGCTTCAGTTGTTGCAATGTCAATCATATCTTGTGTTGGTGTATCTACTTTATTTAATAGCATTTGATTATTAATTGAATTTGTAAATGTAGCCTCGTAAAATCCTCTATCTCCTGCATCTAGCATAAATGATAACAAATTATCTACTCTATTAAGAGCTTTTCCAATTCCTTTATTCTTAAAACTTCTTCCTTCAGATATTTCAAATCTATTGCCTTCAATATTTCTAGTATTTATACCTTTTTTAAAATCATTGTATGATTTATATAATCCAGTTACAAACCCTTTTCCATAATTTTTTAAATTAATATTCCCTGTTGTTCGTACTCCTGTTTTTTTAGATATTATTTTATCTATTCCTGCTGAAATACTATCGCTAAACATATTAACTGGCATTATAACTGCATTCCCCATTACGTTTCTTCTTTGTGTTTTTGGATTAAATAGCATTGATATACGCATCAATGCCTTTATACTTTGTTCTGCTGTCGGTGGAATTTTATCGGTTATAATCTTTTGTATCTCTGCTAATTTAACTTTTTTATTATATCCATCTTCCATCGTTGATACGTCTTTCATAATGTCCAATATACTTTGAGTTTCTTCTGGTGTTAAATTAAATTTAGATTGATTTTCTTCAATCCACTTTTTAGATTTTCCTTCGACCATTATATTATAGGCTTCATCTAATTCAGATTGGGCATAATAAAACATTCCTTCTGGTGTTAACCTAGAAAGAATGTTATATGCTTGTACTGTCTGTCCTGCTGTTGTTCCTATGCCTCTCATTTTTTTTGCTACTTCCACAGCACTTTGATAATCTCCATTATCTTGGTATTGTTTTAACAAAATCCATCCTGTAGCTACATCTTCTGCTGTTGCGTTCTTGCTGTCTTTTGTATGCCATTTTATAACTTCTTCCTGTCCATTTCTTTGTAGTTTATTATATGCACTTTCTAAAGTTCCTTTGTTGGTTATACCTTCATAATATTTAATACTATCTTCCTTTGACATCTCTTGTCTTAAATCTTCATTTAAAAATTTTGAATCCATTAAAATATTTGATAAAAAACTACTCTGTTTATTTCCTTTTTTATAAGTTTTCTTTTTTAATTGTGGAGTTGTATTTGCATTTTCTGGTTTTAAATTTGCAATTTCAGTAGGATTAATTGTCTTTTTTCTTGTATATTCTCCTACTGGTAAACTATTATTTGCTACACTTGGAGCAACATTTTGATTATTGTGTGTATCATTTTGAGTTTGTTGTGCATAATTATTAGTAATAATATCGTGTAAATTTGCCACTATATCAGCTACATCTTCTTCTGTATATTGTTTATCACAATGAGTTATATAATTATCAATGTAGCAGTGTGCTAATTCATGAATTAAAGTAGATTTCTTTCTATCTATTGGCAAATCTTCATCTATATATATTTTTTGTATATCACAATATGTAATACCATAATATCTTGTGTCTATTGATTTTACATTTTCCTCTTCATTTGCTCTTCTTTCATTTTGTATCTTTTTATTTCACTTTGTAATTTTTCTTCTATTGTCCATGTTCTGTTATTTATTTTAAACTCCATATTAAACTCCTATTTATTTCTTTGCATATAAAAAGAGACACTGAAATAATCAGTGTCTCCGTTTTGACTACTTTTTGTAGTGCTGCCCGTTTCTGTTTACTCCCTCGTGAGAGTGTCCGTCAGGGCTACTGGAGTCGGGGAAATATACGTTGATAGAGTTTGGAGTTTCCTTGATAGTGCCACTCCCGCAAGGGGAAGCGAACTTACCCTCTCCTGCGTCCAAGATGTCGTCCTCGAGAGTCTGCTGACCCTCTTTGCTGGTTTCATACGAACCATTCCAATAGTCTTTTCCCATAGTAGTCCTCCTGCACATTTGTGCGTACGAATTGTTTATAATGTACCGTATTGTACATCGTTACTTATTATAGCACTTTACTTTAGTTTTGTCAATTATGTAAATCAATTTTAAATGTATGAAGATTCAAATACAATTATAGGAAAAGCTACTAAAACTTCTAATTCTTACAGAGATATACCTATTACTACTCTTTTTAGAAACAATATAATTAATGTATTAAATAACATGAGAAAAAATAAAAATAATGTAATCTTTACAACACAAAATCTAACATTATTTGCTACTAATAATGCCAACTGCTTTTTTAAAAGACTATGTAATGCAGAACCTAAAATAACAGAAAGACCCGTTCACATACATATGCTAAGACATACTTATGCAACAAGGTGTATAGAAAATGGTATGCCAGCAGAAATTTTACAAAAACTTTTGGGGCATAAAAATATAACAACAACAATAAATACTTATACAACTATTTTTGACAAATATAGAGACAATGAAGTAGAAAAATGTGTTAAAAATATTGCATTAAACTTAGATTTAAATATCTAGTTGCATTAAAATTGCATTATTTTGGAGATTTTAAATTGAATAAAAATAGCTGTAGTTCACTATTTATAGTAACTACAGCTATCAGTTTACACTTTATTAACCTTGAGTATATGGTAGAATTGCAATATGTCTTGCTCTTTTTACAGCTTGTGTTATTTCTCTTTGATGTTTTGCACAAGCACCTGTTGCTCTTCTTGGTAGTATTTTACCTTTTTCATTTACAAATTTTTTCATTTGGTCATAGTTTTTATAATCTAATACTAATTCTTTATTAGCACACATCGTGCATACTTTTTTTCTCATCTTTCTGAATTTAGGATTAAAATCCTCCTCTTCTTTTCCGTTATATCTTTTCTTCTTGTTATTTTTGTTGTTTGACTTTCTGTCTGCCATAATTTATTCCCCCCTTTTATGTCTCTATGTTTTTTTCAATCAATAAAATTTCACACTAAAATGGTAAGTCGTCATCTGATTGTACGCTAAATTCTGAAGCGTCTGAAACTGTACTTCCAAATGTATTTTCAAATCCTTCTGCACCTGAAGCAGCGTTTTCCCTCTTAGAATCTGCAAAATATGCTTCTTCAGCAACTACCTCTGTTATATAATGTTTTACTTTATTTTCATCTTCCCAATTTCTTGTTTGAATTCTTCCAATTACAGCTACTTGTTGGCCTTTTTTAAACCACTTGCTACAAAACTCACCTGTCTTGTTCCAAGCTACTACATTTATAAAGTCTGCTTGTCTTTCCTCACCTGGTTTGCTAAATCTTCTATTTACTGCTAATGAAAAACTTGCTACCAATGTGTTTGTATTTGTTGTATATCTAACCTCGGGATCTTTTGTTAAGCGTCCCATTAGAATAACTTTGTTCATATATTATTCCTCCTCTTTAACTACTATAAATTTCATAACTTCATCTGTGATTCTGTAGTTTCTTTCAAGTTCAGCTATTAATTCTGGTTTTGCCTCAAATTTTAATACAATGTAGAAGCCTTCCTTTTGTTTTTTAATTTCATAAGCTAATTTCCTTTTTCCCATTTCTTCTACAGATATTACTTTTCCGTCAGTATTAATTAAATCAGAGAATTTTTTTATTAAATTTTTAACACTTTCTTCCTCTAAATTTGGATTAACAATGACAACACTTTCGTATTTATTCATTATTTCCACCTCCCTCTTGGTTATAACCCATACCGCCTAATAGTATGAGTAAGGATAAAACAGCCATATATAAAAAGGCTGTTCTTGCAGCCTTTTTATTGTATCATATTTTTTTTATAAAATCAAGTATTTTTTTGCCTTTTGTCTTAACTTAATTTGGATTGTTTTTTAAGTTTGAACAACTTGAATAACTTTGTCCATTCATATCCCATAAATCCCCACTATATGAACTTGGGATTGCAGTTAATCCTGTGTTTGTTGTAGAATATGTTTTTTTAAAAAATTTTAATCACATCATTGTAGGTTACAAATATTGATAATCCTATTAGAAAAATAAATCCTAACATTTGTATTCCCATTTCGGTATCTTGTTTTAATGGTTTTCTTCGTATTGCTTCTATTATTAGCAGGAATATTTTTCCTCCATCTAATGGCGGAAAAGGTAGTAGATTTGTTACTCCTAGTGATACTGAAATTACTGCCATCATATATGCAAAGTCCATTATTCCACTAGTTTCTATTACCATATCTGATATACCTACTATACCTACTAGTTGTTCTGCTTTAACTCTTCCTGTGAATAATTCTGCTATTCCTTGGAAAGTTGCTTTTAAAAATTCTCCTGTAAATATAATTCCATGTTTAAATCCTAATATGCTTGAAGCCACTATAATGCATACTATCAGTCCAAATATAATGTTTACTATTCCTCCTGCTAATAATATACATGCTCTTTGTGGTATGCTTTTTTTATTGTATGCTCTTTCATCTTCTACTGGTTCTTCTTCTCCTAACATATTTACAAATCCACCCATTGGAATTAGCCTTAGTTCATACGAAGTTTCTTTTCCTTGTTTTTTCCAAATTGTTGGTCCAAAACCTATCGCGAATTGTTTTATTTTTACTTTGAATAGTTTTGCTATTAAAAAATGTCCAAGTTCATGTATAAATATTAAAAAACCTAACAAAAATACAATTTTTAAAAAACCTATAATCATCTTTTCCCCTTCTATTTGTTATACTAGCATTAACAGAAAATATGCAAAAGGCGCAATAAATAAAATGCTGTCTATTCTGTCTAGCATGCCTCCATGACCTGGTATTAATTCTCCAAAGTCTTTTATTCCAGTATAACGTTTTATGCTAGATGCTGCTAAGTCTCCTATTTGAGACAAAATGCTTAGCATTGCTGTTATTGCTGATATTACAATATATGATATTTCCATTTTTCCTGTTTTGTTTATAATATATGTATAAATTATTGAAACAATTACAGCTCCAACTATACCTCCAATGCTTCCCTCAATTGATTTTTTAGGACTTATTGGCGTTAATTTATGTTTTCCAAATCTTATTCCAAAGAAATATGCAAATGTATCTGTTCCCCATGCTGCTATTGCTAAATACCATATTAGCAGTTTTCCATTGTCTTTAGCATATAAAAGTGGTATAAACATTATAAATCCAATAATGTATATTATTCCAAATCCTGATATTGCAGTATCTATAAAGTTTGTTTTCATTCCGTGTAACAACTACTTTTGTAAATAATAAAGCTATAGCTATCGGAAATATTAATACTAACATTTCTTTTGGTAAAAACCCTATAAATGCTAGTAATATTGCCATTATGGTTCCAACCCATTTATCTACATTGTATTTTCCATTAAAACTATTAAAATATTCATTTATTGTAATTATTGCTACTGCTGATATTGCTATATTTACAACAGTTGTGTTTCCCAATATTAGTATTATACTTAGAATTAGTAGTAAAATTAATCCTGATACAATTCTTTTTACTTTCATTACTTCTTCACCTCATCTGGACGTCCTCCAAATCTTCTATTTCTTTTTTGATATTCTTTTATTGCTTCTAGTAAATCTTCTCTATCAAATTCTGGCCAATGTTTTTTTGGAAAGTAAAATTCTGAATATGTAAGTTGCCATAGTAGAAAGTTGCTTGTTCTTAGTTCATAGCTTGTTCTTATCATTAAGTCAGGGTCTGGTTGACCTGCTGTATATATACTATTTGATATTAAGTTTTCGTCTATATCTTCTATATCTATTTCTCCTGATTTAACCTTTTGTGCTATTTCTCGTGTAGCATGTATTATTTCTGCTCTTCCACCATAGTTAAATGCTATATTTAAGACTAATCCAGTATTGTTCTTTGTTTTTTCTACTAGTTTATCTATTTTTTCTTGTATATCTTTTGGTATATTTTCTTTTTCTCCTATTACTCTAATTTTAATATTATTTAAGTCTATTCTTCTAAGCATTGAATCTAAATTTGCCTTTAATATAAACATTAATGCTGATACTTCTTCTTTTGTACGTTTCCAGTTTTCAGTTGAAAAAGCATATACTGTTAGATATTTTATTCCTATTTCATTACAAAATTTTGCTATATTCTCTAGGTTCTTTGCCCCTGCTTTGTGTCCGTCTTTTGTTGTTAAACCTCTTTGTTTTGCCCAACGTCTATTTCCATCCATAATTATTGCTATATGTTTTGGTAAATTATCTATATCAATTTCTTCCATATTTTATTCCTTCTCCTTTTGTACTATTCTATCATAATTTTTTAAAAATAGAAATGTTTTTAAGAATTTTTTTAAAAGATATTTTTCAAACTTAGCTTTTCTCTTTCTTTTATATGTTCTACAAAAAATATTGTTGTTTCTATTTCCTCTAATGCATTTCCTAAATCTCCTTCTTCAATATTTGATTTTGATTTTTTCAAGGCTTGTTCTATGTTATCTATTTCTTGATGAACTACTATCGTTGACCAGGTTTTGCTTATCTCTTCCCACTTTTTCTCTATTTCAGATACTTCGTTTTTAATTTCATCTCTATTATCCGTTTCTTTTGCAAGTATTGTATTATGCTTTAGCTCTTGTAATTTTTTTCCTATTTCATCTGCTGTTCTTGTTAAGTATGTTTGCATCCATATATCTCCTGCTACAATAATTAATATAATTGCAATTATTATACAAGCATCCTTCATAATTTACTTCCTCTCTTTTTCTTGGCAGAAGATTTGTCCTTTGCCATTAAATGTTACAATAAGGGCATCTTCAGGTTTTATTTTAAATTTTTTCACTTCTTTATTTAGCCATATCTCATCTTTTCCTATTTGTTTCAGATTTTTATACATAATTTTACCATCAACTACTAAGTCGTATGGTATTCCTTCATATTCTGGTGTAATATTGAAATCTTCTGGAATTGTATTTCTTCTTTCTGGTTTTTGAATTACACTTATTTGCCCATTTGTTTCTAAAATTGCGTATTCTACATCTCCTAATGAAAAAATGTTGGTTTGTCTTAATCTTTCTTGTAGTTCATTTATCGTAATTTTTTCCTTTTGTAGAGCTTTTTCATCTATTCTTCCTCTATATATTAGTATTCTGGGTTTTCCACATAATATTGCTCTTAATTTTACACTTTTTAGATTAATAATTGATATTAATAGTTGAAATAATAATAGTGTTAAAATAGGTATTATTCCATTGAATATTGGTATCCCTGTATCTGCCATTGGTACAGATGCTAAATCTGCTATCATTATAGCAATTACCAATTCGAATGGTTGCATTTGACCTATCTCACGTTTTCCCATTAGTCTCATTACAACTAGAACTAATACATAGATTATACTTACTCTTACAAAGCTATTTAACATTTTTTCTCCTTTTTCATTTTAATTTTTTGCAAAATTTTTGAAAATATACAAGATATTTTGTGAATAAATATTAATTATTTGAAAATAATATATACGAAACCTAAAAATCAAAGCAAAATTAGATATATATATTTAAAGTTAGGAGGTTTTAAGTAAATGTCAAATAACAATCAAAATGTTCAAACAACAAATGGTACTAGCACAGCTTGGCAAATTGTTGGTAGACTTATAACAGCAGCAATAGTTTTAGCAATTACAGCTTTCTTTACACCTGGTTTTCAGATTTCAAATTTCTGGTCTTTAGCTGTTGCAGCAGTTGTTCTTACTATAATTGATTACTTGGTTTCTAAGTTTACTGGGATACAGGCAAGTCCTTTTGGCAAGGGTTTTGTAGGCTTTGTTTTGTCTGTTATAGTGCTTTATGTAACACAATATTTCGTTGCAGGTTATAGCATTTCGTGGATGTCTGCAATTATTGGTGCTATCATTTATGGTATAGTTGATTATTTCTTGCCTGGTGAGCAAAAAATGTAGTGTAATCAAAAAGGAACTTCACTTCTGAAGTTCCTTTTTGATTACAAGTTAATTGTTTGCGATTCTCTATATCTTATATAATCTAATAAATTCATAGTTTTCTTTTCTGCTTCGATTTTATAGTTTATCTTTCCTAATTCATTAACTGAGTATAGTTTTTCTACATGATCGCATGGTAAAAATTCCTCTCCTGTCTCTAGGTATACTAATCCATATTTTCCTTTTTGCTTTACTACTATTGTTTCCCCTGTTTTTCCATCTAAATCAGGTATTATTAATGTATATAATATCTTTTTTGCTGGTTCTGCTTTATATCCTATATCTTCATATGCAATTTTTGTAAGTAGTGTACCATCTTTTTTCATAATTCCATATTGATTACTATTAGCTACTTTATATAACATGTTTTTATAGTTTATTATCTCTATATAATCATATTTTAATGGTTGTTCTATTGTTCCTGTAGGAGTTATTATTCCATATTGTCCATTTGTATTAGATACTATATAATTCATATTGCATTCATCAAAATATATGCTTGAATATTTTGGTCCTATTATTTCTTCGAATTCTGGATCTAGCACACTCCAAATTCCATTTTTGCTTACTATTATCCAACCATAAGCTATCGCTTTTTGATTGTTTTGATCTGGTGAAATTGTATATCCTGTATCTTTTAATTTTTCTTCGTATACTGAAACTAAATAATTTGTTGAGTTTATTTCTGTAACACCATTTTGATTAATAATGCACTCTAAATTTAATGCTTTTTGTAAGTCTGTTAGTGCAACATACATCCTATTATTATATGTAATAATATTATGTTTTAAAGTATAATACTGGTAATCTAAGGTTGTTCCTTCTTCATATTTATACATTTTATTAGAATCAATTTCAAAACCTGATATCAAATTACCATTTTTTATATAGCACTTCGTAGTATCTGTCCCATACTTTTGATATTCGCTACTATCATATTCGTATTCTAAAAATTCTGCTAAATCCTTTAAAGCTATGTACTTATTGCCATTTGTATCTTTAATAGTTAAATCTGATACTTCCTCTTTCTGTTCCCCATTTATTTTTAATATCTCAGGGGTTACTTTATTAGCCTCCAAGAATATCATTATTGCTATTATCGCTATTGCAAAAACAACTGAGCATATTAATAGAATTAAAACAATTTTCTTCCCTTTTGATGTTTGCGTTTTTTGACTTTGTTTTTCATTTAATAAATCCATATTAAACCTTCCTTTCATATGTATAACTATTAATCTTTAGTTTCATATCCATATTTTTTATAGAACTCATTTTTAAAATTTAATAAATTATCGTTTTCTATTTCTTGCCTTACTCTTTCCATTAGTCTTACCAAAAAACGTAAGTTATGTATTGATAGTAATCTAACACCTAAAATCTCATTAGTTTTTACTAAGTGTCTTATATATGCTCTTGTATAATTTTTACATGTATAGCAGTCGCATTCTTCATCTAGTCTTCCCCAATCTCTTTCATATGTAGCATTTCTTATAACTACTTTTCCATAAGAAGTAAGCGCTGTTCCATTCCTTGCAATTCGTGTTGGCAATACACAATCGCACATATCTATTCCAGAAATAGCAGCTTCTATCAAATAGTCTGGTGTTCCAACTCCCATTAGATATCTAGGCTTGTCCTGTGGCATAAGTGGTGTTGTATATCTTAATATTCTTAAAAAATCTTCCTTAGATTCCCCTACGCTTATTCCTCCAATGGCATATCCAGGAAAATTTAGTTCTATCAAATCTTTTGCAGATTTTTCTCTTAAATCTTCAAAAAAACCTCCTTGTATTATTCCAAAAAGTCCTTGTTTCTCAGCGTTTTTATGGGCTTCTTTACAGCGTTTAGCCCATCTGGTAGTTCTTTCCATTGATTGTTTTGTATATTCATAGCTTGCATTTGGTTCTACGCATTCATCAAAAGACATTATTATATCTGCACCTAATGCCTCTTCTATTTCCATTACTTTTTCTGGAGAAAAGAAATGCTTACTACCATCTAAATGAGATTTAAATTCTACTCCATCCTCTGTAATTGTCCTTAAATTACTTAAACTAAATACTTGGAATCCTCCGCAATCAGTTAAGATTGGCATATCCCAATTCATAAATTTGTGCAAACCACCTGCTTCTTTTACTATTTCATGTCCTGGTCTTAAGTAAAGGTGGTATGTATTTGAAAGTATTATTTGTGCTTTTACTTCTTCTTTTAATTCTTCTGGTGTCATTGATTTCACCGTGGCTTGAGTTCCCACTGGCATAAACACCGGAGTTTGTATGTCTCCATGAGGAGTATGAACTACTCCTCTTCTTGCTCCCGTCTGTTTGCATATATGTTTTAACTCATATGTAATTGCTTCCATTTTGTATCCTTTCTATATGTATTATGTTCTGGTTATGGTGTTGTTACTGGGATTTGTTCTGGTGTTAGTTCTGGTGTTGGTTCTGGTGTTGGTTCCGGTGTTGGTTCCGGTGTTGGTTCTGGTGTTGGTTCTGGTTCTGTTTCAATTTTTGGTTTTGATATTGGCTGTGTAGCTGTTTCTGATTCTGTAGGGTCAGTTTCTGAGGTTGTATGTGCGGGTCCTCTTTTTATAATTTTGTTTAATGGCTTATATGTATCTTTTGATAGTAACTCTCTTGATACTTCTTGACCGTTTAATTTAACTATTCTATAAGTTTTACTACTACATCCCTTTAGTCCCCATTGTGATACTTTTTCTTTTCCTGGTGCTAGGCTTGAATCATCTTCATATACTACCTTGTACGATGTGTAATTTAAAACATTTGATACTATTTCAATTTCATATTCTACCGCTTCTTTTATTCCAAAAATTTTAATTTCTGCCAATCCTCCACCAGTTTTGGTTTTTATCATTATGGGATAGCTTCTAGTATTTTTAAATTTAAAATCTAATGAACCATATACAACTGTTGCATCTTTGCCTGGTTCAACGTATGTTGCTTGAAACATATGATTATGTCTCTCAACAACTTCTAAGTTTGCATATAATATTGCATCATACAATGTTGATGAAATTTGGCATATTCCACCAGCAAGCATTGGTACAACTTTACCTGAAGCAAAACCATTTGCATATTGATATCCATCCTCTACTGTTCTTTTTCCTAAAGCCTTATTATATGAGAAGGTTTCTCCAGGCATTACTACATATCCATCCAACTTAGACATTGCAATTTTTAAGTTGTTTGATCTTGCTCTATTTGATTCATCATACTTAGTTGAAAAAGAGCTTAATAAATTTGGAAATGCTTCACTACCTATTTGATTAGTTAGCACTTTTGGCTGTTTTATTATTAAATCTATGATATATTCTTCTTTATTCTCTTTTAGCATTTCTCGTGCTTTTTCTAAATCGAAGTCTATTCCATTTTTATGTGGTATAATTTCAAATGGGTCTTTTTTATAAGAAGCATCTTGTGGCTCTGTTTTTACTTCTGAATAAATTTTATCAATGTCAATTTCTGGGCATTCTTTATATTGGGTCTTTATTTCTATTGTCTCACTTGTTCCATTTTTTATTGCATCCATTATTACTTTTTTCATTTCTTCAACATTTACTGCTTCTCCTGCTGTGCCTCTTGTTATAATTAGCTTATCCTCTTCAATGCAATATGTGTTATCTCTCATTTCTTTTGGTAAATTTGCATTAAGATTAATTAAACCAGTATTTAATAAAGTCTCATTACATTTAACTTCTAGCGCAATATTATTTTTTCTAAACATTGTACTTAGTATTTCAAAATTGTTCTTAAATATATTGCCATTCCTTCCTATGTTATAAGCTTCTTCTACTGCTTTTTGTACATTATACTCTGTTTCAATTTCATCTGGAGTTATATTGTAAATTTCATCTCCTACTTTTATGTGTAGTGCTTTAGTTTTTTCATATTCAAATTTTTCATTAAGCATTTTAGTTGCTTCTTCTTGGGTCATACCTTCAACAAGTATGTTTCTAATTGAAATACCTTTTAATATTTTGCTATTATTAAAATTTATTATTGCAAATATCGTTGACATTATTAATAGAAGAATTGTAACTATTATTATTGAAATTATGATAATCTTCATTTTATTTTGTTTTTTTGCTTTGTGAAATTGGTACTGAGATTTATTATCTTTTTTAATTTTCTTTTCATAACTTTTTATTGGACTTTCGTCTGCATCTTCATTTGTTTCATTTTTTTCTAATACCCCTACTGCAGTTGCGCTTTTTCCCCAATTTTCTTCTTTTTTCTGTTCATTATCATTATTTTTAGACATATTTTCTGGTTTTTCATTACTTTCTAAAACTTCTGCTTTTATTTTTCCTTCATCCATAAGTTATTCTCTCCTTAAATATTTTATCTCTTTCTGTTTAATATTATCATAAAATGTCTTTTTTTACAATATAAATTACAGAAATTTAGCAAGTATATTTTACCTTAATATATTCATATATATTATTGCTTGTTAAAAAATATTTCAAATATAGTTTTATTTAGTGATTTAGCTATTTTTTCCATTACTTCAATAGAAGGATGTGTCCTTGTTCCATTTTCTAAATGGCATAAATACCCAGCAGATATTCCACATTTTTCTGACAATTCCTCTAAAGTTAATTTTCTTTCTTTTCTTATGCTTTTTAATTTATTATAATACATTTGAATTTATCCTCCTTTGTCTAATTAACAATTATAATACCATAATACAATTTGACAAGTCAATACTTTTTATGATATTTTTTTATAAAATTTGATATTTTTTATATTTACTACTAGACAATTTAAGATTTGTTTAGTATAATAGTAAAAGATTAATTTTAGAAAGAGGTATTTATTATGATAGGTGACATGATTGCAAAAGTAAGAAAAGAAAAAGGTATGACAAAAACTGAACTTGCCGAAATAACTGGGATAAACATTGGTCATTTAACACACATTGAAAAAGGTGAAAGGAATCCGAGCCATAAAGCATTACGTAACATTTGTAAGGCTTTAGATGTTCCTTATCAACAATTAATGTATACATATGATAAAGTATTAAATGAAGATCAAGAAAAATATGGTTTAGTTGGACATATTTCATATAATAAAGTCCTTGCAGTAGATAATTTAAACTCATTTATCGATTGTCCTTCTTCTACTCCATCTGCATCACTTGCAATAAAAGTTCCAGACGATGCTATGAATAGCTCATTTAAAAAAGGAGATTATGTATTTATAGAATTTAACTCTCCTCTAGTTAACAAAGATATTGGATTGTTTAGTGTTAATAATGAAATTGTAATAAGAAAATTTTTCTTAAAAAGAGGAAAATATACTTTAAAGGCTGATAATAAATCTTTTAAAGACATTTCTATTACTAATGAAGATGATTTTTATATAATCGGAAAGGTATTATCATAATTTCGAAATAAGTGTTTTTTACAAATTTTTTGAAAATTTTGTAAAAAACACTTGCATTATATATTTTTTAATAATATAATATTTTCAGCAAAAGAAAAAGAGGTAATAAGATGGAACTATTGAAAAACATATTTTTTAATACAGATAAACTAGTACAAAATTCAACTGTTAAAATTTCATATACAGGAAAATTCTTTGAAGATAATTCTGAAGAAGTGTTTATTCATTATGGTTTTGGAGAATTATGGGATAATTTGTCTGAAATTAAAATGGATAAAACTGAATTAGGCTTTCAAACAGAAATAACTCTTTTAGAGAGTGATACTTTTAATTTCTGTTTTAGAAATGAGAAAAACGAATGGGATAATAATAACTCTCAAAATTATATTTTTGAATTAGAATCTCCTTGTTTTGATTTAATTGTTAGTGATCATCCTTATGGATTAGATAGACCTAATAAATTAAGAAAAACTTATCTTTGGGGTAAAAAAATTAAAATTGCTGGATATAAAATTATTCGTTATTTTTCAAAACTTATTATTGGAAATTCAAAGAGAAAAGTAGAAGATAAGTAAATGATATATATTCAAAGCCCTTTTTAAGGGCTTCTTTTTTATTAAATTACATATCCGCCATTTATGCCTATTACTTGTCCGGTAGTAAACTCATCTTCTATTAGCCATTTGGCACATTTATATATATCAATAGGTTCTCCTATTTTTCTAAGTGGTGTTTCATCTTTTATTTGATTTTTTATATGTTCATCTATTTTGCTATTCATTTCTGTATCAATTACACCTGGTGATATTGAGTTAACTCTAATATTTGATGGGCCTAGTTCTTTTGCTAAAGATTTTGTCATTGCATCAATTCCTGCTTTTGAAATTGCATATACTGTCTCGCAAGATGCTCCAACCTGTCCCCACATTGAAGATATATTTATAATTAAACCTTTCTTTTTATGAATCATACTTTGAAGTACTTCTTGTGATGCATAAAAAGCTGATTTTAAGTTTGTATCTATTATCTCGTTCCAATCTTCCTCTGTAACGTCTTGGAACATTTGCAATTTTGCAATACCCGCATTATTAATAAGTACATCAAAGCTTCCCCATTTTTTTAAAGCAAATTCCACCATTGCTTTTACTTGTTCTTTTTTAGAAACATCTGCCTTAAATATTTCTATAATTATTCCGTCCTTCCTTAAGTCCTCTTGTATTTTTCTTGCTTGTTTCTCAGATTTATTATAGTTTAAGAGTACATTATATCCATCTCTTGCTAAATTTTCCACTAAACATTTTCCAATTCCTCTTGAACCACCTGTAACAATAACATTCATATTCATAGCCTCGCTTTCTTATGAGAATATATCACTATTCCTCACAAAAGTCAATACAACTATACTATCTGCTTTATATGATTTATATAGTGTTTAGAGCCTCCCATATATATTTCTATAACATCAATTCTAACATTGGAATTTTCTAGTTTTTTTATGTATAAGTAATAACTAGCAGTTTTCAATATGTGCTTCAACTTCTTTTTTGTTACCGATTCTGATGGCAACCCAAATTCTATGTTTGTTCTTGACTTTATTTCTACAAATACTATGTAATCCTTATCTAGAGCAACTATATCAATTTCTCCTTGTTTGCACATAAAGTTTCTTTCTAATATTTTGTATCCTTTATTTTTTAAATAGTCTAAAGCCAAGTTTTCTCCTTCTTTTCCTAAAATGTGTCTTTTGTACATTTATTACTCCTTTGCTTTAAAATAGTTTCCTGGCAAATTTTCTATATATCCTTCAAGTTCTAACATTGTAAGCTGTGTATTTATTTCTATTATATTTGTTTTTGTTTTTCTGCTTATTTCATCTGCATTTAAAACTTCATTTTTTAATAACCTATATATTTTTTTATATTCTTTTGGAATTTCTTTTTCTATTGTTGTTTTTTTGATTTCTTTTCTTGTTTTGGTTTCGTAGTATTTTAAAATTTCTTCCGGACTTGTAACTAATATTGCACCATTTTTTATCAATCTGTTTGTTCCTATGCCTGATTTGTCTTCTATGATATGTGGAATACAAAATATTTTTCTTTTAAACTTTTTTGCATAATCGGCTGTAATTCCTGTTCCGCTGTGTGCTTTAGCTTCTACAACAAACACTCCTAAGCTTAGTCCTGCAACTATTCTATTTCTATCTCTAAAACCTTGTGGAAATACGCCAACATCAGGTTCATATTCTGTAATAACTGTTCCTCCATTTTCTAATATCTTTTCGAATACTTTTTTATCTGGAAAAATATGACTAAACCCTGAACCTAATACTGCTATTGTTTTTCCCCCAGCCTCTATTGCTCCTAAATGTGCCTGACTATCTATTCCTTTCGCCATTCCACTTACTATTGTAATTCCATTTTCGGCTAATCCTTTTGCAAAAGTGTTTGCTATTTTCTCGCCATAAGGAGTAGAGCATCTTGATCCAATTATTGATAAACTATCTGTATTTAAGGCCTTTTCATCACCTAACACATATAGTTTTTTAGGCGACTTTTCTATTTCTCTTAATTTTCTTGGATATAGTTCATTTTCCATATTTATTTCTTTGATTTTCATACTATCATCTACTCCAATATTTTCTATCTATTGACCTATATTGTATTGCCTCTGCAATGTGCTTTACTTCAATATTTTCAGACTCCTCAAGGTCTGCTATTGTTCTTGCAACTTTTAATATTCTTCCATAAGCTCTTGCACTTAGTTTTAATTTATTGAAAGCATCCTCTAATATTTTTTTCCCTTTTTCATTTAACTTGCAATGCTTATCTATTAGCTTAGGTGTTAATTCTGCATTTGATAAAATCTTGCTATCTTTGTATCTTTGTAGTTGTATGTTTCTTGCTTTATCAACTCTTTTTTTTATTTCTGCTGAAGTTTCTATTCTTTCATTTGAATCTAATTTTTGATATTTTACTGGATTTACTTCAATACATATATCAATTCTATCTAGCAAAGGTCCACTAATTTTTCCCATATATTTTGATATTGCCGTACTTGAACATGTGCAATCTTTTTCTTTTGAACCATAGTATCCGCATGGACAAGGGTTCATGCTTGCAGCAAACATAAAATTTGCAGGGTATGTAAATGTGCCATTTACTCTTGATACAGTTATTTGCCTATCTTCCAAAGGTCCTCTTAAAACTTCTAATGTACTTTTATGAAATTCTGTAAGTTCATCTAAAAATAATACTCCATAATGTGCTAGGCTAATTTCTCCGAGGTTTAGGAATTCTTCCTCCTCCAACTAACGAAACTCCGGAAACAGTATGATGTGGTGCTCTAAATGGTCTTGTTGTAATGAGTGGAACATCTTGTTTTAAAGTTCCTGCTACACTATGTATTTTAGTTATTTCTAGTGCTTCATCAAAGCTTAAATCTGGCAATATGCTAGGTAGTCTTCTTGCAAGCATTGTTTTTCCGGGAACCGGGACTACCGAACAAGTAACAGGTTGTGCGCACCAGCAGCAGCCACTTCCAAAGCTCTTTTTATTTTTTCTTGCCCTTTTACTTCTGAAAAGTCAAAATTGTACTTTTGGTTTATTTTAAAAAACTCCTCAATTTCTAATTTTATTGGCTCAATTTCTTCTTCTCCGTTTAAAAACTGAATAACTTGGCATAGATTTTTAGCTGGCAAAATCTTCATTCCTGTCACAATTCCTGCTTCTTTTGCATTTTCTGCTGGTACTAATATTTGTTTTATTCCAAGCCTTTTAGCTTCTATACACATTGGAAGTATGCCATTTACTTTGCTTATTTTTCCATCAAGAGATAATTCTCCAATAAAAGCAATGTTATCTAAGCTTGTTCTATGAATTACCTCCATTGATGTAAGTATTCCTATCGCTATTGGCAAGTCATAACTTGAACCTTCTTTTTTTGTGTCAGCTGGTGCTAAATTTACAATAATTTTTTTACTTTGAAACTCAACTCCTGAATTTTTTATTGCTGTTTTAACTCTTTCTTTTGCCTCTTTAACACTGGTATCAGGCAATCCGGACCACCTCCAATGAAGGAAGTCCACTTGAGACATCAACTTGTACATCAACTAGATATCCATCTAGCCCACGTAAAGCCATACTTTTAACTATTGATAACATTTTGCTCCTCCTAAGGTATTTTTAATTTTTGAAACTTTTAGACGAATCGTCTTGATTTAAAATTTAATTGATACAAATTATAATATATATACCACATTTTTTTTTTATTTGCAAGAAAAATATTTCGACATTTTTCGACAAAAGTGTACTAAGCCCCATTCTCATGTTTTTTTTAAGTGTTAAAAAAAAGAGCATTTCAATGCTCTTAATTTAATACTTCAACTTCAACATATCTTACTCCCCATTTTAATGCTTCAGAATGTGAGTTCATATATATATCTATTCTATTTCCTTGTATTGCCCCGCCTCTATCTTCAACTGTATAGGTTACTCCGTCAATTACAACTTTTGTACCAAATGCGAAAGTTCTTGGCGCTGCTATTGTGTGATTTGCTGTTGCTTTTACCCCAGATGCTGTTATACCGTTTGTTTTGCCACAACATTTCATACATGCGCAATATGCTGTTACTTTATATACACCGCTTTGTCCTGATATTCCTGTTGTTCTTGAGTATGACCCTCTTGATGTTATTGTTGACCTTGTTTGTATTTGAACTATCTTATTTACTGGTTCCTTTATTATTTCTGAAGATAATTCTTCTCTGAAAATTTCTATGTCATCTTTATAACTTACTTTATAAGTTACTTTCTTTTGTCCATTTTTACCTTGTTGAATAATTGCATTTCTTGTTGTTGTTGAACCATTAGAAACGTCTTTTGTTATTGTTTCAAATGGAATTTCTTCAATTACAGTTTCTATTTTCTCTGTAATGTTTGTATAATCTTCTAATATTTGTTCTTTATTTATTTCCGTTTCAATAATCTCTGCTACTTTAACTGGTTCATTACCTTTTAATGTAATAGTTATTGTTTTTGTATTTGTTATTTCTTCATCTAACCCTGGTGTAACAGTTTCATTTTTTTCTAAAATTATATGATTTTCTTCAAGTATATCTAATACCTTTGTTTTTGAAGTTAAAACTGTTATCTCTTGTTTGTTTGAAAGTTTTATATTTACATTATTTAGTTTTACATTTCCTGCTAATACTGATATACCTAGTATTACAAAAAATATTATACTAATGAATATTATCTTTTTTATATTAGAAGATTTTAAAATATTCTTCATATATTTATTTAATCCCTCCTTGGACTAACCTTTTTTATTATACTATTTTTTTACAGCTTTGTCAAATTTTTGCAACAAATTCGTAATATTTTTATTAATATTATATGCGGCTTGTACTAAAATATGCCTAGGGAATTAAGGTTTTCATCGATTTTTTTCGACTAATTTTTATTTTACAATTCATATTTTAAATATCTAATCTCATTTTGGGGCGGATGCACAAACTCCACCTCTTACAAAAAATACAATGTTATATAAAAAACTATTGCACTTCTATCTGCTTTTGTGCTATAATCTGTTTATACTAAATATAAATATTATAGGAGGTTTAATTATGGGTTGGATTATTCTAATTATTGTTGTAGTAGTTATTTTATTTGTTATAAGTATATACAATAATTTAGTAGGTTTAAAACAAAAAGTAAAAAATGGTTGGAGTCAAATTGATGTACAGTTGCAAAGAAGATTTGATTTGATTCCTAATTTGGTAGAAACTGTTAAAGGTTATATGGAGCATGAAAGCGATGTTTTAACAAAGGTTGCAGAACTTAGAACTTCTTGGGCAAGTGCTTCATCTGTTAAAGAAAAGTCTGAGTTAGATACTCAACTTTCAGGAGCTTTAAAAACTATTATGGCTGTTTCTGAAAATTATCCAGAATTAAAAGCAAACGAAAATTTTAGCCAACTACAAGAAGAATTACAAAATACTGAAAACAAAATAGCTTTCTCAAGACAATTTTATAATGATATTGCAACAAAATACAACACAAAGCTAGAGGTTGTTCCTTCAAATATAATTGCATCAATGTTCCATTTCGAACCAGTAGAATTATTTGAAGCAGAAAGCCAAGAAGCTAGAAAAAATGTAAAAGTTGATTTCGGAAAATAAAACATATAAAGCTTGAAACGAGTAATCGTTTCAAGCTTTATTAAATTTATTTTTTACTTAACTTTAGTTTTAAATCTCTTAACTTATATCCGCATTTTTCGAACAAGAAATATATAATTGGATTATATATTTTGTGCATATCCATAAATTCAACAAAGTCTGCATTAAAGCCTTTTTTGAATCTGTATAGACCTTCGTTATAATGTGTTTCGTCTGTTGCACATACTCCCCTAAAATCATAACAATCCATCTTGCGTTCTATTGCTTGTTTTATCATTTCCCATTGTAAGAGATATGTTGACATTAAATTTCTGTGCTCATTTAGGCTTCCTCCATATAAATACCATTCTTTATTACCATAGAATATGTTTAATACACAGGCTATTGGTTTTTCATTATAGTCTGCAAAAACTAGTTTTATATGTTCTTTATCAAAACTATCATATAGTTTTTCAAAATACTCTTTTTTTCTAATATAGAACCCATCGCGTTCTCCTGTTGTTTCTAGTATTTCTTGAAATTCTTGTAGATTGTCTCGTGTTCCCTCTCTTAAAGTTACTCCTTTTTTAGTTGCTAAACGTATATTATATCTTGTTTTTGAGTGAAAAGCATTAAATACCTCTTCTTCTGTTTTTCCTTTTAAATCTAGTCTGAAAACAAATCGTGGTTGTAATAATGTGTTTACATCCTTTACCTTATTTTCTACTTTAAATCCATATTTTTTAGCCATTTCTTTAAAATCTGTATTGCTAGCTAAAATATCTGGATCCATTTTAAACATAAATGATTTATATTTTTTTGCTAATTCATCTGCTTTTTGTATAAGTTCTTTAAAAGACTTTTCATCATCTATATCACAAACTGGTCCTCTTGGTGCATACATTATGCTTGAGTTAATATATGGCAATTTTCTTATTAATAAACTTAAAGATGCTTTAATTTTACCCTTTTCATCTCTTACAAGTATTATTTCATTTTTCCAGTCATTTTTAACATTAGCCCATTCTAGACTTTGTGCATAATGACATTTCTTATGTTTTTCTAAAAACTCTTCATATTCTTTTTTGTTTATATTTTCCATTTGAATTTCCTTTCATAATTTTTTTGTTTTTAGCAATTTTTTAGATAATTTTAAAAATTGTTTTTGCATTTTTTAAAATTTGTTTTGTCACCTCTTCAATTGACATATTTTTTATTTGAGCTATCTTTTGTGCAATATATTGTATGTTTCTTGAATCATTTCTTGTTCCTCTTACAGGTTCTGGGCTTAAATATGGTGAATCTGTCTCTGTTAGAATTTTATCCATAGGCACCATTTTTACTACTTCTTCTGCATTTTTTGAACTTTTGAAGGTTATAGGTCCTGCAAAAGACATATAGAAACCTAACTTTAAAGCCTCTCTTACCAGTTCAACATTTAATGGGCAACAATGAAAAACTCCTTTATTCTTGCAAATTATTTGGTTTTTTAAGGTATCTATTGTATCCATTATCGCTTCTCTTGTGTGTATAACTATTGGTAAATTCATTTCGTTGGCAAGCTCTATTTGTTTAATAAATATCTCTTGTTGCTTGTCCTTATTTTCTTTGTTCCAATAGTAATCTAATCCTATCTCACCTATTGCTACTACTTTTTTCTGTCTTGCCATATTTTTTAGTTTTTCTATATAGTCAAAAGGTAAATTTTCTATATCATTCGGAGATACTCCTACTGTCGCATACATAAAATGGTAATTGTTTGCTATTTCTATTGCCTTCTTTGAACTTTCCAAGCTATATCCTGCATTAATAATTGTAGTCACACCTGAGTTATATATGCTTTCAATAATTAACTTTCTATCTTCATCAAATTTCTCATCATTATAATGTGCATGTGAATCTAGTAATTCCATATTTCCCTCTTTTCTAAAATTTTAGAGACGGCGTTTAAAATGTTTCTCCGTCTCTATTTTAAAATCTTTTCGTGCTTTATTAATATTTCATATCTGAATTTCTTCTCCTTCAATTGTTTGAATTAAGCTATATAGTATTTCATTCTTTTTTACGTTTTCAAAAATTTCATAATAATCTTGTTCTGTTAATTCATCAACATTTACGCTATTTGAAATCTTTCTTTCTTCTATTGTAGGATTTTCCTCTTCTTTAATGTCTATTTTTAGTATTATTGTATAACCTTCTTCTATATTTAGTTTAATTTTTACATTCCATTCGTTTTCATTTTCCTTATGGATTATAATTGTTGCCATTTCTTTTGCTCCATTTATGTTGTTAGAAGATTCATTATATAATACTTTTATTTCATATTTATTTTTTGATGTACTATTTGCTTTTATTGCTATTAGCTCGTCTTCTTTAGTGTTTGAAAGCACTATATCTATTTGTACTATATTGTTTCTTAGTCCCTGTGTATATATTGCTATATCTATATATCCTTCAAAGAAATCTTCTTCTTCAATTATTGTCTCAAAGTTTTCTATGAGCAATTTTGTATTTTCATCTTTGCTATACTCATATACTTTGTTTAATACCCTATTTGTTGTCTCTAAAAATTCTTTTTCAGTTGTTCTTAATGTTGTTTTTAGTGCAGTTTTTCCATTAATATTTGTTTTTTCTTGACTAAAATTAGCTTTACTTATTTCGTCTTTTAATATCTGTTTTATATCGTTTTCTAATTTTTTGTATTCAATTGTATTGTTAGAATCTTTAAATAGCTCTGAGTACATTGTTTTTGTAATGTTAAATTCATCTCGTTCCTCTGGTATTTGAATATATTTACTAAACAAATCCTTTGAATACCAATACATCTTTTTATTCTGTATTATTGCATCAAAATCTATTATTTTACTTCCTAGGGCACTTAATACAACATTTTCATTTGCTATTTTTTTATCTCGGTCTATTTCTGTTGTTGTTTTAATTTGTATAAGGCCTAAGTATGCATTCATTTGTTTTATTTCTTCATTGTCTGAATCAACTGATGCTGAAAATGTTGCTTGAATTTTTTCTTTTCTTTTGTCTTCTAAAACAGTTGCTTCTATAACTTTGCTAAATATCTTTTCTGGTTTTCTAGTTAATTTTAAATATACATATCCTCCTACAACAGCAATTATTATTAACGTAAGAAGTACAATTCCAATTATTTTTCCTACTTTTTTTGTGGATTTTTTTTCAAAGTCTTTTTCATCCATTTACATCTTCCTCCTTAATTTCTATCCATATGTTTATAATATCATAATTACATATTTAAAGTCAAACCTTCTTTTGTTTTTTACATATGTTTATGGTATAGAGCATTTTCATATTTTGCTCCTTTTAGATAATATACTTCATGACTTTGTTCATTCATTATGTATATATCTCCATTTTCAATTGTTCCACCTCCATAATTTAATGTTACATTAACTAAACTGTTTATATCTATTTGATAATAGTTATCATTGTCTTTATTGCTTGCTTGCTCGCCTAGTATTGTTTTTGCATTAAATGCTGTTCCTTTTGTTGGTATTGTTCCTTTTTCATTGTAGTATACCATTATTTTACTATTCAACAATTCAATATCTGCACACATATAGTTGTAATCTCTTATATCTGAACCTATGTCAACGTTTCTAATAGTAACTACTGAGAGTATTGCAAGTAATATTATTGTTATAATTAATACTACTAAGGTTATACCTTTTTCATTTTTAGTTTTATTCTTCTTCATTTGCATCCTCCAAACAATTATTGTTACACTTATTTTTACACTTAATTTATAAAATGTCAAGCATTTTTTTGTTTTTCTAGCAATTTGTTTATCTTTTTCTTTAATGTGTATTTATTGTTTTCTTTTATTACTATAATCCATAAATATGCAATAATAAGTAATAACCCTATATTTTTATATATTAGTATTAAAATACTTGAACCTGCAGTTAAAAGTATCATTAGTATGTTTGAAATTTTGTTTAATATGTCTTCTGTTATTCCTTTTTTATCTTTTATTTTAATAATAGCTTTTAATATTCTTCCTCCATCTAAAGGGTATATAGGTATAAGGTTAAATATTGCAAGCAGTAAATTTGCATTTATTATTAATTCTTGTGGATTTATCTTAATAAACATAAAAGTTATGGCTATTAATAAATTTATTAGCGGTCCTGCTAGTGATATAATTATTTTATTTTTCTCTGTATTTTCAAAGCTTTCAAATACTATACCTATTCCAAATGGTTCAATTTCAAGCATTTCAGGTTTTAGTTTTAAAGCCATTCCTACACACATATGGGCTATTTCATGTATAAAGGCAAATAGCATAAGCCATGAATACATTTCAATTTGTTTCGTTAGAAGGAGTATTATGATTATTGCAAATATCTGAATATTAACTTTTATTTTCAACTAATCATCTCCTAAAAATCTAGAATTAAATCTGGATCTATACATTTATTGTTTCTTCTTATTTCGAAATGTAGATGTGGTCCTGTTACATTTCCTGTTGCACCTACTTCTGCAATTTGTTGTCCTTGAACTATATGTTCACCTTCCTTTACATATATTTTGCTACAATGTGCATATAGAGTGCTTACTTCACCATTTGTTATTTTTATATGGTTTCCATAGTCTCCTTGGCTTGATACTAAATCTACATCTCCCTCCATTGCTGCAAGTATTACTGTTCCTGTTACTCTTGCAATATCAATCCCTGTATGGTTTTTAGGTACTGTTGGAGTTTCTGGATTTCTCCACCCAAACCTTGAAGTTATTTCACCATCTAATGGCTTCATAATAACATAATTTGCTTTTATATATTGGGCCTCTATTTGCTCTGGGGTTAAGTTTGCTTCTTCAGCTGATAGTGTTTCGGTATTTTTTTGTTCTTCAACTGGTGTTATATTCTCATCTTCTTTTTCTTCAATTGTTGCATTTTCTTGAGATTCATTAACTATTGCTTCTTCTAGTGTTCCTTCACTATCTGATGCAGAAAGAGTTTCTTCTATCATTTTTTCTTTGTCTTGTTGTGTGTCTCTATTTATATAGCTGTTTATGTTTTCATACAATCCTTGAAGATTTATATCATATTCTAAAATATCGGCTATTTTGTACATTATTTCTTGAGGAACAAAATTTGGAACACTTTTCATTGCATAAAATGAAATGTATATTATAATGCATATTACAAACTGTTTTGCAAGTTTTCTGTTTGTTTTGCTTGATTTTGTTTCCTCTACATTAACTGTAGCACTAGTTCTACAATTTGCTTGCATTCTTCTTCTTACATATATTTCTTCAGC
>ULNH01002782.1_pt1 | contig 58263 bp, 70 predicted proteins | sample 1951871 | NCBI WGS metagenome assembly ULNH01 (sample SAMEA4835572, study PRJEB28245) | human gut metagenome | biome: gut microbiome; material: fecal sample | place: Denmark | collected 2008 | reverse complement strand
TAAAAGTTGTAAACATATGAGTATTTTTTATTTTTGATTTATAGTATAATTATTAATGACAACAAGTATATCTAGTGAGTAAAAATTATATGCAAATAATGGAATAAATAGGCTGTATAAGTAAATAAATAATCATTTATAAAAATTATGCAACAATTAAGAAAATAGAATAAAAAGATTATGATAATATTTTTATAGTCATTTATATTATCTAGTGAGTAATTTAATAAGCATATAAAACTTGAGTAAATATAAAGATTGAATATGAACAAGCATTATAAAATAAGGAGATAAGTCAATGAGTATAAGGTCTGTATCAGTGATAGTTATTACAGCAGTAGTGGTTGGTGCAGTAACTATTATAAAGTCAAAGATAAACAGTAAGAAAGATTTGGAAGATTTTAACAAAACTGTTGGTAACAATGAAGAAAATGATAACTTATTAGAATAATATGAAAAGTACATTAGATTATTATGATATAAATGCAAAGGAATTTGTTAAAGAGACAGTTAATATTGATTTTAGTGAGACTCGGAAAAGATTTTTAGACAAATTAGATAATGGAGACATCATATTAGATTTTGGATGTGGTTCTGGTAGAGATACAAAGTATTTTTTGAGTAAAGGACTAAATGTAGAAGCTATTGACGGTTCAAATGAAATATGTAAGCTTGCAAGTGAATATACAGGCATAAAAGTAAGACAAATGAGATTTCAAGATTTAGAAGAAGTCAATAAATATAATGGAATATGGGCATGTGCTTCAATATTACATCTATGTAAAGAAGAATTATTATCTGTTATAAATAAAATGATTATTGCATTAAAAGATAATGGTGTCATTTATATTTCCTTTAAGAATAGTGAATTTGAAGGGCTACGCAATGAGAGATATTTCACTGACTTTACAGCTGAAAGGTTTAGCGAGTTTATAAAAGATATTAACAATATATGTATTGAAGATACTTGGATAAGTTTAGACTTAAGACCTGGAAAAGAAAATGAGAAATGGTTGAATTTAATATTAAGAAAGACAAGCATAAATAATATCTAGTGAGAAGAAAGTAGGTAGCATATGGAAATGGAACAAGTAAGTGAAAATAATATAGAATATACATTTATATTTATGAATGGTGGTTGGTGGTTGAAGATTAGTACAATTGAGGAATTAACAAACTATCTGATAGCTACTGATAATCGTTGGGAAAAAGCTCTTAATAACCTATTAAATAGTAAAGAGTTCACAAAGCATGGTATGGAGCATGCTGGTGCAATTGCAACTGCAATAGGTTTTTATGGAACTAATAGAAATCTAAATGGTGTAGACGCAACTCTTTTATTGAGAGAGCAGTTGGTAAATGACCAATTAAATGAGATTAGAAATGGTAATACAGTAGTAATAAATAGAAATGGTGGTTATTTTATATTAAGAGACAAGGACTTAAGTGGTGATACAAAGAAATATAGTCAATGGTGTAGAAAGAAAGAATTAATATTCCCTGACTTTAAGAAAAATGACCTTAAAATAGAGAGATTTCCTATGGGAACTCATTGGTATGCTTATTTAGGAGATATGCAGATTCGTGACAATGATAAACTAAAGTGGGATAGTTATGAAGAAGCATATGAATATGCTCAACAGTTCATTAAAGATAATAAGTAGGAAAGAATTAGTTTATTTGATATACATAAGTAATAGAGAGATTAGTTTGAAAATTATTAGTGACAGTATCAAAATAACAAATATAATTATAAATAGCAAGTCTATTTTTGTGGGTAGACTTGCTATTATTTTGTGTAAATATATGTTAAATTATGTTAGTTATATAGAATATATACATCATAAGGTTATCTAGTTAGTAAATTTCAAATAGCATTGCAACTGTAATAAGCATTGGAAAAATTAAAGTAAGCAAATAGTACAAAAAATTATTTATAATTAGTAATTTAGACAATAATTTTTTGATAGTTCAGACACTGTAATAAAAACTTTTAGTGAAGAATTGGATAGGCATTAAATATGTGTATTATAGCATAATTCTTAATGAAATTTTTTGATATTTTTCGGAAAATTTACTGGAAAATGTTGACAAAATGATTAAAATAGTATAAAATAATAAGAGATAATGAAGTGGATAAAACTTATGCTTTTTTGAGTAGGCTTAAGTCGGACAAGTTAATATATGAGGAGGTTCAGTAAAATGGTAACTAAGAAACTTAAGGAACTATATCAGGTGGACACTATCTCACAAGACAAAGGCTGGGGTAAGGTACATGATGCTTTAGGAGAATTGGAAGAAGATATTGAGATTGATTTCTCAAACATCAACGTAGTTGACCCTTGGCAATGTCCAGAGTTTAAGAAACTTCTAAGAGACAAGCATGTACATATGGTTTTTGTTAACTCTGAATCAATGGTAAACAGAATAAAAATGATGTGTATCATTGATGGTCTTGATGAGACACGTATTAGAAATAAGGTAGTTGAAGTTCCTAGAGAAAAGACACCTGAAGAAAAGAAGATTGAACATTATGGAAATGAGTTAATTCCTATATTTGATGTGACACCTGAAGGTGTAGCAATCTTGGAATTAGAGAAAAAGTACAGTCAAATTCAAAGTACAAACACCTTGAATTATGTAGATTATGCAATTAGAGAAATACATAAAATGCAAGGGTTGGACAAGTTTATCTTAAAGATTGGTAAATTAGTCATTTTGCCTAATGTGTTGCAAGTCATTGCAGATATGATGGTCGAGTACGAAAGTGAAGGGTTCCATTTGTTAGTTGATTGTGAGGATAAGGAAACTCAAAACAACATGGGTTTATTTATACATATTGCAACAACTAATAAATATACAGTTGAAGAAAGACGAAATGCAATTACTAAAAATCTTAAACTTCATATGCCTGGCATGCTCATTAAGTATAAGAAGTCAAAAGCATTGGACGAGTTCGGTCGTGAGGGTAAGGGAGAAGTCGTATCAAGCAGAATAGCTATCTTTAGAGGACTTAAGCAAGCAAGTAATGGACAAACAGTAGCAAAGATAGAAGTGTTTAACAACAATTACTTTTATACAATTGAGCACTGGATGGTTGAGCATGATTATGAAGAGCCAACAAGCCTACATAGTGAGGAGTTAGAGATTCCTTTGGACGAGCTTGGCATTTGTGACTTATTCCTTGGTTCTAAATATCATTTCCTTTTGCCTATTCAACAGAGCGAGTCAGAGACACAGGTTGTCATTAAAGAAGTAGATGATAACGGAAGAAATATAAAGGTACGTTGTACAATTCCAGAGCGTATGCAGATAGTATTTGATTCATGGGGCATCAAGTATGACAAGCAGTCTCTTGAAGAATCAATTGAGGCTACTAAGAAATTTTTAGAAAATGCTAAAAATGGTCAGGTTAATCACATTGAAGGAATATGTGATGCATATTAAAACAAGTATAATATAAAGACAAAAGCAGCTTACATTTAGTATATTTGTTAAGCTGCTTTTTTATACTTTGTGATATAATGAAGTAAATAAAAATATCACTTTGCAGAAATGGAGATAATCCTTATGAGTAGTAATGAGTACTTAGATAATTTAATGGCAGAATTAGCACAACAGGGCATTGAACCGCCTAAAGCTAATATAAACAATATAAATACAAGTAATGTCAACGATAAAGAGTTAGAAATCATTACTAGTATGGAGAGAATTACAGGTAGAAAGTTTAGTGACGAGCAGAGAAAGATACTAGAGTATCATGGCAATGCTTGTATATTAGCATGTGCTGGTAGTGGAAAGACGACCATCAGTGTTAACTTAATAGCTAAGAGAATTTTAACAGGCGAGATAAAAGATGTAAATAAGCTTATTTATACAACATTCAGCAAGGCTGGTGCTGACGAAATGAAAGAGAGAATGGATAAACTCATGGGTCAATTAGGCATGGGTCATATCAATGTGCAAGTAAGAACATTACACTCATTTTTCTTATCAGTTATTAGAACATTTGGTCTCAATAAAAGAATTATTAATGCAAGTGAAAGAACTAAAATGGTCAGACAAGCTTGTAAAGATGCAGAGTATTCATTGAAGGACGATGACTTAATGATTATTGATAATCTTTTGAGTTATCAAATGAATAATTTATTGACAAATAAGAAACTAGTTGAGAGCTATGTTAATACATTGGAAGATTTGACAGTTGAAAAATATAGTATTATTAATGCATCTTTCAGAAAACAGAAAGACGACGGTAATTGTATGGACTACGACGATATGCAGTATTATCTCTGGCTATGGTTGGTTAAGTGGCAAAAGAGTAGTAACCAAGTAGAAAAAGATACAGCAGTTGCAGTAAGGAACTATTGCAAAGCAGTTTATACAGACTTCTATATTGACGAAGCTCAGGACGTTAGTAAAATTCAGTTTGAAATCATCAAAGCAATTGTATCAGACCCTGACAATAAGAATAAGCTTGACAAAAATTTGGTATTCATTGGGGATGATGACCAATGTCTTTTAGAAGATACACTAATTACAACTGATAGTGGGTTAAAAATCATTAAAGATATTCAAACAGGTGATAAAGTATTATCATTAGACAATGGAAAAATTGTTAAGAGCACTGTAATGGATATACATTCACATGGTATAAATAATAGTATTCCACTAGTTGAAATCAGAACATCAAGTGGAAGAAGTTATATAGCAACAGCTGACCATAAAGTAATGGTTAAAATACCAGATAGGTTTAGAGATAATACAATTGAAATTGATGGAAACAAATATGTTATCTCAGATAACATAAGAAAATTACTAAGAGAAAACAATGAGGAATTAGACATTAAAAGGATATCAGATAAACTTAATGTATTTGGATATATAATGGAGTTACCTCATTTTGGAAAAGACGTTAAGACAAATAATGGTTATATAATTACTTCTGCTATGTCATTAAGTAGTGGAATGATTTTTGGTAGACTTTCTGATAATAATGAAGATACAGTAGATGATGAAATTATATCAGTTGAAGTAATTAACAAGTCTGAAATGATTAGGCAAGGAAAAAGAGTATACTGCTTGAACTTAGCTAGTAATCATAATTACTTTGCTAATGGGCTATTGACACACAATTGTATCTATCAATGGCGTGGTAGTGACCCTAGTATCATTTTAACAATAGGTGCTAAGTTTAATATGCAAACGTTTGTACTTAGTACAAATTATCGTTGTCTCAATGAAATAGTAGACTATGCAGCTACAGGTATTAAGTGCAACAATAGTAGATTTGATAAGAGCATGAATGCTTTTAACAATGGCGGAAGTGTAAAAATTTATCCATCAGCTAAGGAAGATTTATGCACATTAAGTATAGCAGCATTAAACCAGATTAAATATTGGTTAAGTCAAGGGGATAAAGTAAGTGACATTGCAGTATTGAGTAGAAATAACTTTCATTTAGCTCTGTTAAGCAATATGCTTTTAAGAGAAGGCATCTATTGTAATATGACAGAAGATATGAAATTAACTAAGTCTTACATGTATAGTGATGTTAAAGACATTATAGCATTAAGTGAACCTACATGGAAAGCAGATTTAACAGCAAAGGTATTATGGAGATTATGTCGTTATATGGGAGCAGCTAACTCTAGAATTATAGCTAGCTTCCAAGATAGTTGTGCATTATCTCTAGAAGATACTTTGGGTTGGTTGTTAAAACACTTTGTAAATAAAGATTTAGACTTTAGTAAAAAACTAAATATCAATATGCAGGCTGAACAGCAAATGCAATATCAAATGGCTAAGTTGTCTAGTGAGACAACTAATGATATGTATACACTATACAGAACATTAAGTAGTGGTAGTCGAGGAGATAAAATAAGGTCACTTCTGTATCAGTATTTGCAAGCAACTAGCTTTATGTATAAGTCCAAGGATAAGAATAGGTCAATCACTGGACTTGTTCAGTATGTCATAAACCTTATGAAAAAAGACGGTGTAGACAAAATGCTAGAGTTTATGAGAGTAACTGAACAACTCGAGGGTGGAAAAATGGTCATTCCTGGAGATAAGCTAACATTAACAACTATTCATAGTGCAAAAGGTAGAGAGTGGAAGAACGTTATTATGTTTGGTTGTGACAATGTATCTCAACCATCATTTGATGGTATATACGGTATGATTCAAGATGATATACCAATGTCAGATATTTTTGAGAACATTGACGAAGAACGCAGACTCTTTTATGTAGGTAATACTAGAGCAAAAGAGAATCTATTTGTCATTACTTATTTACAGCCAAGCATTTTTATTCTTGAAGCTTTAGGAGCATTCAAAGATAAAAATGGTGGAAATAATGCTACAATTGTTGAACTAGTTAGTGATAATCAGTGGCAAGAGAGATATAAGGATATAATACAAGAAAAGATATTTGACAGCAATAGTAAATATTTTTATAACCCTGAAGATTATAAGATTGACAATTAGATTTAGGATTGAAACAATATGAAAGTAGAGGGCACTACAATATGTTAGTTAGTTATATCATCTATGAACCAGAGATTGGACAGTTCGTAGAAGAAATTAAACAATTAAAACAAGTGACTTACAGTATAAAAGATAAGGCATACAAAATAGAGTTTAATGATGACACCTTTGTATATGTACCAAAAGAATTTAGATTAAATGAAAGTTTATTTATTAGAGAAAAAAGTAGCACTGATGAAAATGATAAATGCAATGTGTTAAATGATTATTATACAATAGTAGACAATAGAGTAGCATTGAGAGATATGAATGATATAACTGAGGCTCAATTACGAATCAATGAGATGTGTTCAATTGAACAATATGATAAATGGGATAAAACATTTAAACATGTAGCGATATCAAATAAAGTATTCCTCGACACAGTACATAAAATAGGATTAATACGTGATAACAGTTATGAGTTCGTTGTAGATGGGTATGATGGAGCAACTGTAACAGTAAATAGACTCACATTTATGATAGATAATAACACCTTAAGAAATTTAGATAACATAGAAGATTATGTAGAAGTAACATCTCAATTAAAAGAGAATATACTTAGTAAAGTAGAATTTAGGTGATAAAATTGAAAAAGAACATTGTAAATGATAAAATAAACAACAGAATATTAGGTTTAACAATATACTTAATAGCAGTAGTCTTTATAGTAGCATTTTTAATGCACTTGATAGAAGGTAACAAAGGAGACTTATTTGGATATACTGCACGTATAGTTGTTTCTGGATCAATGGAGCCAGAAATTAAAATCAATAGTTTAACTATTATAAAGAAGTGTAATATAGAAGATATCAAGGAAAATGATATTGTATGCTTTAATTTTTCTCAGGATGTTGTTCATAGAGTGATTGAAGTAACAACTAATGATAATGGAAAAACAGTATTACATACAAAGGGTGATGCAAATGATGAAGCTGACAGCATAGAAGTATATGGAGATATGGTAGTAGGTAAAGTTGTACATACATTTAATAATTTAGCACCTATCATTTCTAAATATTCAGTATCACCTGGCAAAATTGACGGAGTATCATTGTCAAGAAATATTATACTTTGGTTAGTAGTATTAGGTTTAGTTACATTCGTTGCAATTTGGATAGTATCATTTATAGATATAATTATAAAGTCATTCTTTAAGGAAGATAACCTAGAACATAATATAGATAAATACTTAAATGATATAGACGAACTATTATTATATAGAGAATTACTTAAGCAATTAAAGGATACAGAAGTAGAAAAGAGTAAGCAAACTAGATTTAGTTTTATTACAAATAGAATAGCTAGGGTAAAAGCAGAAATTGAAATAAAGAACCTTCATTATGCAGTAAAGGACTTCAAAAGGGCAACAAAACATTGCATTTATATAAATAAACTTGGAGATAGATTGGATAACAAGGGAGATAAGTAAAAGTGGTTGAGGTTGAAGTAATATACAGAGACTTTTTACAAAAATGCAATGGTAGCCAAGGAAAAGTATGTATAAAAGATATACATACAGGAGAGAAAATAACAGTATCATTTAAACAGTTGCAGACAGCAATGAATAATAAGCAAATAAAAGTGGTGATACCAAAGAATTTCAGCTTATATCCTGAAGAAGATAAACCGAAAAGAAAAACAACAAGAAGAAGCAATAGGGTAGGTAAATATTCATACTCAAGTAATATATCATACAGTAATGAAGAAAAATTAAGTAAATCAAATAAGTACTTAATTGAGTTAAAGACATCCTTATATAAAGTATATGGGCAGTTAAGATATTTTAAGAAAAAATATCAAATAGACATAGAAGATAGATATGAAGAACTTAGTAATTTATATAAGGTGATTGACAAAAATAGCATATTAAAATTAAAAAGAGTAATCAGTATTTTTGAAAATGACCTAGAACAAAAGCAGAATGAATTACAAAAGCTAAAATTAAAAGACAAAAAGACAAATGAGACTGCATTAAATAATAGTATAAAATCAGTAGACTATTATATAGATGTTACAAGTAGATATATAGAAGAACTAAATAAAATTTTAGATAAGAAAAATATAGGTCATAAGGAAACTAATAAATTATCAGAAATAGCAAGAATGTTATCATCTTACATGACATATTTTGTAAATTACATTGATACAAAAGATAATATAACTGATGAAATTTTAAGAGAAAACTTTGTTATATATCACTTAGAACCATTGGGAAATAATATAGACAGCTGTATTAAATTAATAGAAACATTAAACAATAAAAGATACACTAACATAAATATTAGAAGTAGAACATTGAATAAGTATAAAAATACCAGATTAAAAGAAAATAATAAGCAGTGGGGAAATTAACAATGCACAATGAACTATTCACAATAGGTAATTACACAGTGACAGGTTATGGTTTATGTTTAGCATTAGCCATTATAGCAGCTTATTTTACAACTGAACTTGGAATAAGATATTATAAACTTGATATAAATGTAGCACTACCAATGGTAGCATCTGCTGTAATACCTGGGTTTATAGGAGCAAAGGGATTATATTTAATTCAAATAGCAGATAAAATTAAAGCTGACCCAAGTATAATAAGTAAACATATCATTGATGGTTTTGTAATATACGGTGGTATAGTTGTAGCAATATCTTCTGTATATTTATGTCTTAAACTTATGAAAGTTGATATATTACAATATATGGATATAGGTATAGCATCAATAGCAATTGCGCAAGCAATTGGTAGAGTAGGTTGTTTTTTAGCAGGTTGTTGTCATGGGAAAGAAATAGTATCTGATTGTGCAATTGCTGTAACGTATACAAATTCAAGTTTTGCAGTTAATAATGTAAGTTATTTCCCTATACAATTAGTGTGTGTTGTATTAAACCTTCTAAACTTTATATTTTTATTGACATTAAATAAACATGTTAATATAAAAGGTGTAACATTATTTTCATACATGATAACTTATGGAATAGGAAGATTTATCATTGAATTTTTTAGGGGAGATGAAATAAGAGGTTTTATAGGACCATTATCAGTATCTCAGTTTATTTCCTTATTTGTAACAACTATTGGAATAATAGCTTGCTCAGTATGTATAATTAAGTATGATAAAGCTAACAAAGAAACAGAAAAATCAAAAACAAAGACAGTAGTTAATCAAAGTAGAAAAAGAAGAAAAAGCAAGTAAACAGTGATATAAGCATTGAGATTAGAAATAGATAAAGTATTAAAAGGGGTGATTTCAATGTCATTAGATAATAACAGTGTATCAGAATATCTAACATTCTATGTTAATGGAGTTTTGTTTGCAATAAATTCATTATACATAGATAGTGTTGCTTCATTACAAAATGTAACAAGAATACCAAGGTCAGATATAACAATAGATGGTATAACTTCTTTTAGAGACAGTACAATTCCTGTTATAAATCTCGGTGGATATTTATTTAACAAAAATATTGAAGAAGCAGAGCATAAACAGTGTATTGTATGCAAAATAGCAGATAAGAATATAGCATTTAGAATAAATAGTGTAAAAAACATAGTGAGAATTAATAACAGTGAACTTATGCCAGTAGACAGTATATTAAGAAACTACTGCGATATGTTAGAAGGATTTATGACAGATAAAGATAAAAATATAACAGAGATATTAGATATAAAACATATCATAGGACAATACGAATCATTATGTGACAATTAAAGGTATAGTATAGCTTGACAATTTTGTCAAGCTATTATTTTATACTAAGTATACTACATTATTAAAAATAATAAGAACATTAAAATAAAATTGTTTAGACAATGATAGTGTAACTAGTTATTAAAATTATAGGCATTCAATAGGCATTGATAATTTTCCTACATTAAATAAAAATTTAGAGATTATATTATAAGTTATAAATTTGAATTTTATAAAAAATCGACATCTGAACGATTTTTAACTACATTGTTAAAATAATATACTTATCTTTAGGGGTAAAATGGACTAGACAGTGTATATTAAAAATAATTTAAAATTTTCATAAGTGATTTTTGACATGTATTTTTAAGTATGATTTACAATCATGAATAATGACATATAATATATAATAGTATGTATTTAATATAAATTAAGACATTATGTAAGGAGGATATATAACATGAAGAGAAACAGTCTACCTAAGGGAATTATAATAACAAGCGCTTTATTAAGTACTATACTAATGACAACTGGTTGTAACACTGCTCAAGAAGTAATTGATGACTATAATCCAGCAGCTCAGTATGAAGTTGATGAGTATGGACCAGCACCATATGTAGAAACTACAGAAGAAAAATCTAGTGAGACAACTGAAAAAGAAAATAATACTGAAATTGAAGAAAAAGAAACAGAGACTACAAGTGAGGAGACATATAAAGATACAGAAGGAACAGAAGAAATATATGAATATGACCCTAGTATAGGTGATGCAACATGTGATTATGGTGTCATAGAATTGGTTGAACCAGACAGTATAGAAGATAACTAATAATAGGGGTGACACTATGAAAAATAAGAAGATAAGTAAATTATTAGCAGTATCAGCATTAACAGGTATGATGTTAACAACAACAGGTTGCAGTGTACAAGATATAATAGATGACTTCAATCCTATAAATAACATTCCAATGACTGCATATGGTATGTATGAGAATTTTAATTATGCAGATGCTAATGAAACTACGACTAATGAAGTAATTGATGATACAGCTAGTAATATAGTCAGTGATGCATTATAACATAGGAGGATACAGATATGTTCTGTATATATTGTGGCAAAGAAGTAGTAGATTATGCAATATATTGTAATCATTGTGGCAAGTATATTGGGGAAACAACAAATGGTAAAGAAGATTATGACCCAGAACTAGAAGCTCAAATTGATGTGTATGGACCTTTAGAGTTATTAGAAGAAAGCCATTGTACTGCAGAAGAATTTAAGCCTGATGACAACGATAATAATGTTGTCTTTTCATATGGTTCATTTCCATGGCAAGATGATAAAGATAATGATGATGAAAAAGTTGACTTTGGTCAAGAAGTAAGGGTATATGGAACAGTAAATAAAAAGAGATTTGGATTAGGGCTTGGATGGAAGGGCAGTAAAAAGTGAAGAATAAACATCTATCAATAATATTACTAATGACAGTTGTATTATTAAGCACTGGGTGCAGTAGTAATACAACTGTTAACAAAATAACTAATAACACTGAAATATCAGACAGCACATTCACAGAAGAAGAGATAGCAAAGGATGAATATGTTGATACAAAAATATCAAAAATAACAGATAGTGAAGAATACAAAGAATCATCCTATGACGACAGAAAGACAGCTATAGAACAGCTATTAACAGAATTAAAAGAAGAAAAATACATTAAGAATGTTTATTATGACAAAGATAATCAAATGTTTACATTTCAATACAGCAGTGGAGTATTAGGTGGTGTAATGATTAAAGAATTTGATTCATTAATGAACTAGGAAGAGGGATACTTATGAAAGATTTAAGAAATACAATTAAAATTGTTGCAGTTAGCGTGTCAATAATTATATTAACAATGTTATCATATTTAGTAGGATATGACTTTGGTTATAGTGCAGCAATGGATAAGTATATGGATGCAAGTGAGTGTAAACCATCTAGAAAATGGAGACAACGCTTTTAATTATTAAATAACAAAGGGGAACGATATGGATAATAAAGTATTCAACAAAACAGCAGAAGATATTGTTAAACAAGTAAAAGAACATATAGACGGGCATAGTGACTATACAGCAATGACATTAGTTACTGATATTGTAAATGAAAATATTAGTAATAAACCATGGGAAGAACCTAAAAGAGACATTATTGAATGTTATATTAACAGTGATACTGTTAGGATTCTTGAAGATTTAGGTTTCAAGTTCGAGTTTTATCCATATAAAGAGCATACAGTTGAGAAAAATGGCATTAAGACAGAAGTTACTGATACATGGGCACTTGCACTTACATGGTATAGATGGCTAAGATTAGAAGATATATTTAGACGCTATGGAATATAAAAGGAGCAATTAAATGAAAGATAAATACGCAGATTTACCTAATGAAATTAAGCAAGCACACTTTGATAAACTTAATTTATACAAGGAAGAATTAAGACACTCGCCAGAATTAAAAAGCTTATTCATTGAAATGACAGTTCAGTGCAATGAGCATTGTAGGCACTGCGGAAGTAAGTGTGAATATACAAACGGCGATGAGCCATTAACAGATAATGAAATTCTGCAGTGCTTAATTCAATTAAAGAAAGCCCTAGAAAGTAGGGGAAAGAAGCTTCCTTTCTTAGATATTACAGGTGGAGAACCTCTACTAAGACCTGGTATGATTGACCTTATGAAAACAATTCATATGCTAGGTTATAATTGGGGTATGACAAGTAATGGAACTTTAATAACAGCTGAAGTAGCTAGACAGCTTAAAGAAGCTGGTATGTATTCAATAGGACTAAGTCTTGATGGAACAAAAGAAACACATGACTGGTTTAGACAAACACCTGGTGGGTATGATAAAGCAATTGAAGCCACAAAGAATTGTATAAATGCAGGCATTGATAGTGTTATGTTAACTACAGTAGTACATAAAAGAAATATCAATGAGTTAGACGAGTTATACACTATTGTAAAAGATACTGGTTGTAAGTTATGGAGAATTATTAACGTTGACCCTATTGGTAGAGCAATAGGAAATGAAGAGATATTGCTTAGTAAAGAAGAGTTACAAACAATGATTAATTATATAGTTGACCATCAAAGTAATGACCCAGAAGCACTGGATATTATTTACAGCTGTAATCACTATATGGGATTAGACTATGAAAGAAAGATTAGACCATGGTATTTCTCATGTAGAGCAGGTATAAGTGTAGCTAGTATACAGTACAATGGTAACATATCTGCATGTTTAGATATAGAACGTAGACCAGATTTAACATATGGTAATATAAGAACTGATAATTTGTATCACAATTGGATAACAAAGTTTGACATATTTAGAAAAGATAAATCACTTGATAGTGAAAAATGTAAAGACTGTAAAGAAAGAGAGAATTGTCAAGGTAATGGATATCATACATGGGACTTTGATAAGAAAGAACCAAAAATTTGTATGGTAGACATGCTAAGGAAAGATTAAATATCATAAGAATTATACATTATAGCTTTGGAAGAGCAGTTACTAGAATTTTAGTAACTGCTTTTTCATACAAATATGTATAACAAAATATAAACTAGTTAATTTTTAGTAGGAACAACAATATGAATAATAGATTATATTTTGAAGTCACCTTATTTGACATTACGCTTAGATTTAAGTTATATGATGGCATATTTGATAATTTTGAAACAATAATGAATATTGACTATAGTGAACAATTATTTCTAAAGATACAAATTAGTAATTATTTAGGACTATCTAATAATGGAGAAGAATCATTCATAGATTTCATTATATCTAACAAAGATTACATGCTAGATAAAAATATAGGACTAATATTAAGTTACTACAATGGAATATTATATAAAGTAGCATACAAAAGTGATGTATTAGCTGATATAGAAGAAAATGTACTCATTTATGATAAAGATAATGACACTGAAATAATAGGTAGTAGGTTGAATTTATTATATATGGTATTTAATGATGCTAGGAAAGATGAAATATTATACACAGGAAAGTACAATGATTATACAGAGAATTTACTTATTGATAGAAGATATGCATATACTGAATATAGATATGCAATAGCAGACGAAACAATATTCAGTGAGAATGAAACCATGTTAGCATCTACTAATACTTTTTATAAAATAAATAACTGTGATGAAATAGAATATGCAATAAAGCAACTTGAAAGTTCAGTAAATATTAGTATAAAAGACTTAAAAAATATAATTTTAGAAACATTAAGGAACAGTACTAAATGAAAAATGGGTAATAGAACATCTTATCCATGGTTAGGTGCAGGATATAGTAGAGCAAAAGTCAAAGAATCAGTGACTAATATAGTAAAAAGAGATAGAAGAACAATAACAGTACTAGAAGCAACAGTAGCTATCCTATCAGCAGCACTTATAATTACACATATCAAAAAGAAGAAATAAAATACACATTAAACTGTTGCTGTATATCTATCAATAAAATAAATGAACATTAATATAATTAAAATCTACCACAAAATAGTCTTGAAATTGACTATGTGGTAGATTTTAATTTATGTTAAAGAATTTTATTAACAAAATTAAGACTAGTTAGTAAAGATTGATTACATTATAAATATAATATGTAAATAAGTAAATTAAGCAATAATTTATATAAAAGAAAAATAGATGTAATAAAAATGACATTGAAAGATAAGGAGGTTACATCATGGGTAGAGAGCAAGAGATAAACTTAAACGGAAAAACATATTGGTGTGTTAAAGACGCATGTCAAGCTGTAGGCATGAGCGTAACTTCTGTTTATGAGTATCGCAGAAAGAATCATTGTACAACTGAAGAAGCAGTAAATGCAGTGTATACAAAAATGCAGACACCTACTGAATGTTATAAAGCATTTGGTAAAGAGTATGAAAGTGTAGCACAAGCTTGCAGAGATTATAATGTAAGTGGTGATATGGTTCGTTCATACATGAGAGATAAAGGACAAACACTTGAGCAAGCACTTATGACAGCAAAAGACCATACAGCATTTAATAATAAGTGTATTGAACGTGGTATAAATCCATATACAGCTAGAAACTTTGTTAGAAACTATGGAGTTTCTAAAGACGAAGCACTTGAGAGTTTATCATTAGCAGCTTCATCAAAAGGTTGACACTTCTTTAAAAGTTTTTCATATAAGTCAAAAAGAAACACTCGTATTCTTCGGGTGTTTCTTTTTATATACAGTAGTATTCCAGAAATTGGTACATTTTGGTATTTTTAGAGTAAATAAAAAATACTTGTGAGGATGGTTAATAATAGACATGGGAGAAAATAAAGTAGTACTAACAAAAAATAGAGATGGAAAGACAAAGAATAAAGTTGTACTGAAAATAGTAATACCAACATTAATAATTTGTGCATTAGCAATATTAGCTTGCTTATTGTTAAACATAAAAATTGTTATGGCAAGTAGTGGAAGTAATATAAAAGCTGGGGTAACAGCTAATAGCATTCAAGAAGAATATGATAATACAGTGATTACATTGGTAGAAAATGATTTTTCAACTGATTATACATATATTGGATTAGGTATTCAATCAATATTTTCAGATGAGCAATTGAATTATATAAAAAGTAATTTTATTATAAATAGAGACATAATAGAACCTAAGTATAATACTGAAAATTTATTAAATAAACTTGAAGAATTAAATGACTCTAGACAAAATCATGTATATGCAAATTTGAAAAAGACAGATTCAGAGTTTACAGTTACTGAATCAGTAGATGGTAATATGATAGACACTAGTAAATTGAGTGATTCTATCATAAGTGAATTAGATGGAACAGATAAAATATTCGATTTAACAAAGTATTATGTTGAAAAAGACAGTACAAAGCCTACATATGAAGAACTAGTGGAAGAAGTTGAGAAAGTTAATAATACATATATAGAATATACAAACGGTTACAAGATTTCATTAATTGACTATATAGACTACTGTTCAGTTGTAGATAATACAATAGTATTAAATGAAGATACATTGGAAGAACTTAAAAATACAATAGATAAAACCATTGAAAAGGAACTAATTGAGTATGATACAGTTGGGAATGCAATGGAGTTCACTACAAATAGTGGAGAAACAATAGAAATAAGTGGTGGAACATGGGGAAATATATTTAGTTCAGATGACGAAACAGATTATATCATAGATAAGTTCAGTAAGTTTGAGAGCGAAACTAATAGAGTGCCTATATATTCACAGGAAATGAGTAGTGAGATTGGAGATACATACATAGAAGTAAGTATTCAAGACCAACACGTTTGGCATTATGTCAATGGAGAATTGTGTTGTGAATCAGATTGTGTAACTGGTAAATGTGATAGAAGTCATGAGACACCTACTGGTGTGTTTTATATACTTGAGAGACAAAATGGTAGAACATTACGACCAAAGGGTTCAACATCTGGTACATGGGTTAATAAATGGATGAGAATCACATGGGATGGTGTAGGTTTACATGATGCTTATTGGAGAGGAGCATTTGGTGGTACAATATATAAAAATAATGGCTCACATGGTTGTATAAATTTACCTAAAAATTATGCATATAGTCTTTATGATGAAATTGGTTTAGACTATTGTGTAGTGGTATATTAAAATGAAATAGGAGGAACTACATGAAGCTTAAAGGAGAGAAAGACTTCAAAGCAGAAGAATTATACAATTTGTTGAGCAATGAAGTAACAATGACTTTTGCAGAATACATTGGTATAATTAAAGGGAGTTCATTGGAAGATATGAATAACATGGATGATTTGATATCATTAGTTGAAGAAGAGCAACCAGTACAGTATAATGTATTTATAGGACTTTTAAATGCAGATTTTGACATAAATACAATTAAAGTATTAATTGATATTGAAAGAAAGCATGGTAATTTAATAAAAGTCATTTCGAATAAGCTAAATACACTAAAGGACACAATAAACATCTTTAATGAAAATGAGGTACAATCATTTATAATTAACTCTGTTTACCTTTTAGTAACATATTATGAATTAAAGGAGGCAGAGGATAGTGAGAGTACAATCACCATGTAAAGATTGTTCTAACAGAGAACTTGGTTGTCATTCAACGTGTAAAAAGTATATACAGTTTCAAGAAGATACTCAAGCTGAAACTAAAGCTAGAAGAGACTTTCTAAAGGTTCACAATGAACACATAGGATTCCTGACTGAACAAAAAAGAAAAAGAGAAAGAGCACATAGATAAGAAGAAATTAGCATATAGTTAATAAAAATTATTTCAAAAAATAATTAAAAATAGGTTGACAAAAAATACTGATTATATTATAATGTATTTGTAGGTTAGGAAAAGTCGAGGTAATCATTATGTGCAATAACTGTTGTGTTAATTGTCCTAAAAGAGATTATGAAGCATGTAAAAATTGCAAAAAAGACAAAAAATTTGAATTGATTATCACGGCTGATGATTTAAACAGCTTACATACTGAAAACAATTAGTTTTATATAGGAGGTTATAGCTTATGGCTTATAATGCAGACAATGAAATCAGAGAAGAATTAGCTCAGATTCAGAAGAACAACAGAGGAGAATATGTAATTGCTACAAAGATTACAAACAAAACATCTGGTTCTGTGAGTGTGGATATTCGTCAGTATTATACAAATGATGCAGGCGAAGTAATGCCAACATCAAAGGGTGTAAGAATTAATGCAGAATTACTTTCTGACTTACTCAACGGATTAGTTAAGGCACTTGAGGTAAATGAAATGATGGACCTCAGTGATATGTTGAGCGACTTGGCAGAAGGAACAGACAATTCTGATACACCTTCGGAAGAATAGGGTAAACTGTTACATAACATTTTTATAAAAGGTCATCACCCTGCAAAGGGCGATGACCTTTTTTATTGCATATATAATTGCAATAAATAGATTATGCTGAAAAAATAAAAATATATTGCATAACGATGGGAGGTAGTGCGAATGCATTATAAAAAATTAGCCATAACATGCCTATCATGCATATTAGCATTAAGTATATCTGTAACACCAGTGTATGCTTCAGATATAAATTGGGTCAGTGACATAACAGATAGTCAATCAGTCAGTAAGGAAGATGTAGAGACATCATTAAATAATATAGATGACATAAATACACAAGTGGATAATTTATATACAATTATAGCAGATAATATAGGGTTAGACGAAAAGTATATAAAAGAACTGCATGTATTAGCCGGAGGTAAAGCAATATACTCCGATAAAAAAGCAAACATATATAATGATAAAACAGTAGATACATATAGTGGACCAATGCATATAAATGGAGCAAGTACAGTATATCAAAAAGCAGAGTTTATAGAATGTGCAGACGAAACAATAGAAAGACCATCAGAGTATTATCTACCAGATGCTATGTATTCTGTATCATATGACATTAAAGCACTTATGTCACAACGTATGTTTTATAACAGGGACACTTATCAAGAATATTTTAATGCATTGACTAATGATACTAGAGACAATATATTATTTTATGAGGCAGTATTGTTATACACAGGAGAAAATGTAGAAACAGTTAATAATTTATTCTTAGCTTATATGGAAATATTGACAGCAAAGGGAGCAAATGAGAATATTATAGAGATTATTGAAGATAAGCCAAGTATAAAAGCTGAATACATTGAAATATTAAATAAATACGGATTTATTAGTGATAGAACACTTCAATATCTAGCTATAGTACTATCTTATGACGAAAATATGGCAGTATATGATAACACAAATTACATTACAGAAACTAATGTATTACCTTATATAAAAAATTACACATCTAGAGAAAATATGATGGTCAGTGCAATTAGTTTAGTAGGAAAAGTAAGGTATGTATGGGGCGGAGGACACGATGGTACTGCAAATATAGATGGAATAAACCCAGCTTGGTATTCTTGGAGTGAAGCATACCCAAGTGAAGCTATATCTGAAGTTATTACTACAGACAAAAAGGGAAATGGAGTGCTAAGTAGAGAATACAATAGTGGCTTTGGAACATGCATACGGTCATCATCTTATTGGTGTCCATTGCATGGTGGTGGTTCTAGTGAGTTTCATGGAAAAACAGTATTTAGTCCTAAAGATTATTTAAGTATCCGAGAAAATATAATAGATTATAATAAATATAGCTATGATGACTATATGAGTATATTATCACAAATTGATTTTAGTGGTGGTGTCAATGAGCATCTTATTGATGGACTTGATTGTAGTGGATATGCATCTTGGATATATAATCAAATTACAGATAAGTATACATTTAATGCAGCGGCTCAATATTTTACAACACAAAATGGTATACAAGAAGTCACTTTTGGAAGTGATTTATTACCTGGTGATGTATTTGCATGGGACTCACATATTGTTGTGATAGTAGGCAAGGTTAAAGATGGAAGTAAAGCATATGTTACTGTAGAGCAGACACCTAATATATTAAGATTTGGGGTAGTATATTATAATGGAGCATCATCTAAAGATATAAACTCAGCAATACAAATAGCTAATGAAGCTAATGAACTTATAGGTGGTATCAATATTATAAATGAACCAACAAAACAATATTGTATGAATACTGTTGGGTACTATACAGAGACATCTACATTAATAGATGAAGAAACAGGAGAAGAAATAGTATCTACAGAGAATAAGCATTATACATCAATAGGAAGATATAATGAAGAGTTTATAGATGAGAACACTATAGTTACTGATTATGGAACATCTATAGAGAATATGACAGCACAACAAATAATTCAATATACTTTAACTAAATTACCTTTATCTTATGTGCTAGGCTACAATGTATATGATGGAGATTTATTTAATAAAGAATTGGTTTCATCTAATTTAGGCATATCATTACCGGAATTAGACGAAACCGAATAATTTTGGTGGTGGATATATGAAAAAATTATTAAATAATCATAAGAAATTAAGGCTAATACTGCTAACAATTTTAGTATTAGCTTTAATAATTGTAATAATACAATTATTACGAGATATAGGATACGAAAAGTCTAATAAAGAGATAGCAACTACAGTTAGAGTAGTAGAAGAACAAAACAGTATAAAGACAACAGAAAATGAATATAACAATATGATAAAAGAGTGTAGAAACACAGTATATAATAGTTATACATTATCTAGTAATATTGATACAGAGATTACTATAAGTGAAAGCACTTTTATAGATTCAGATGAACAAACAGAAAGTGAATATGAATCATTATTTACACAGGTTAATACAATTTATTGTAATGATTTCATACTTGTATCATTCATAAATAAGTCTGGAGAAATGAAGTCGGTAACATCAGTAATTAATAGAGATACAGATGAAATAAAGACAGTTGACATTAATAGGGTAAGTAGTCTTGAGCAATTTAATGAATATAATACTAATAATAGATTAAACAGCATTGGAAATATTGTTGTTAGTATTATAAAATCAGATAAGTCAGAACTAAATAATTTAAACACAAGTGAGTATTTTACTGAAGCAGGATATAATGAGTTTATAGCTGAATTAAATGAAGATATAAGTATAGATAATATAGAAGTTACATTTATGAAATTAGGTAAGTCAAGTCTTAATATTGAATACAATGATAGAATATTAGCACAGTTTGCAACAACTGATAGTTCTAGAAGTATTTATATAAATACAATTATAAAAATTGATAGTAACGGTAAAATATTTGATATAGACATTATTTAATCGGAGAAAGAGTATGGGAATAATAGATTATATACCTAGAGTATATTTAATTGATACCGAGAATATTGGTAGAAAGCTATTACAAGAATTGGATAAACTAAGAGATATAGACAAGGCAATCATATTCGAGTCAGATAAGTCTTTTAGATTATCTTTTAAGGAAATACTTAATATTGACAATAGCAAGATATCAGTTATAGAGACACATAATTCTGCTAAAAATGCCATGGATTTTATGATTGTATCAACTTTAGGTCATTTAGTAACAGTGAACAAAGATAAAATTTACATAATAGTGTCTAATGATACAGGATTTGACGAAGTTGTAAACTTTTGGAAATTTCAAGGTTTGTATGTAAGAAGGCATACAGACATAGGAATTGATGATATATCACTTGAGACACAGATGCACAGAACAAAGGAACTTCAATTAAAAGAGTTGACAAAAATATATGATATAAGAGACAATGATAAATCTAATGATAACATAGAATTAAATGTTAATATACTTAATAGAATAATAGTACTAAGGTCTAATGAAAGTGCAATAGACATAGCTACTATAATATATAATCATAATGATTTTACAGAATGTAAAGAAAATATCGCAAAATGCATTAGATATGATAAAAATAACAAATTAAACATAATATATAAACATTGGGGAGAATTTTTCCATAATAATTAAATTGTTAAAAAATAACTGATTTCATTGACAATCATAAGTACTAGTTATTAAAAACTATATGTCCATAATTACAGCATTTAATTCAGTGAGTTATATAAATAAAAATTGAAATAGGAGAATATTAAAAAATGGCAATCATTCATAATGGTAGTGAGTTACCTTCTGATTATGATTTTCTCATGGATAAATGGGAATTAAAATCAGTAACTGGTGATGTAAAACCAGAGAAACCACCATTCTGTATCTTTAACAATATAGCATTAGCACTGGAAATGCTTAAAAAACATATAGATAAGAATAGTAAAATGTGTTTACACACAGACGTTGATGTAGATGGAATAGGTACAACATATATTCTAAAAAAGACATTAGAAAATTTAGGTTCAAGTAATCATATATTGTTAATTAACAAGGATAAGGTTCATGGTATACAGCAAAAGCACGTAGACTATTTTAAGATTAATCCAATAGACTTAATGATTATAACTGACTCAAGTTCAAATGAAATAGACATTATAAAACAATTTAATTGCGACGTATTGTGTATAGACCATCATGAATTACTTCATAATGATTTATGTGGCAAGTGTAATGATGGTATACATGATTATATAATAGTTAATAACACTATTGGAAATAATAATCAAGAACAAGATAATTTGTGGTTAAGAAGTAAAAATATTTCAGCATTTGAACAACTAAATGATTATACAGGAGATAAAGATATGTCTTGTGGATTAGTTGTTTATGAGCTTTTAAGAATATATTGTGAGTGCTTTGCAAACCCAAAGTTAATTGAAAATTTAATGTTATATCAATGGGTAGGTATTACATTAATAACTGATGTAATCAATACACTAAATGACAGAAATCAGTGGTATTTAGATAAGACAATCTTTAATATGGATGTAGAACCATCATTAAGAATAATGATGCAATCTATAAGTGATTTTAAGGCAACACTTGACAAATCATACATTGGATATACATTTGCACCTCTTATAAATAAAGCAATTAGAGCAGGGGCAAGTAATGTAGCACTTAGTACAGTTATAAATAATCCTCATGGAATAATAAACTTACAACAATATGCAAAATTACAGCAAGAAGTAATTGAGAAAGTATGTAATGTAATAACTGTTAACGAAGTAACTAATCAGAGAGTACTTCTTCCAAGAAAGTTTACACAACCATCCATAATGCTTGACATAGGACAATTTAATGTTAGTCCAAATTATAGCGGTGTTATAGCAAGTAGACTTGGTGGAGATAACAATAAAAATGCAGCAGTATACATTATGGAAAATGAATTATGCAGAGGAAGTTTTAGAGGTAAGCATAAGAAAGTTGACTATAGAGAATATTTTGAAAAATATAGTAATGACATATATGCACAAGGACATCCTGGAGCATTTGGGTTTAAACTCAGTCCAGAACAATTAACTTACTTAATGAATAATATATCTAGCATAGAACCAACTGAAGAAGAAAAGCCTTGGCTAACTGCAGGCAATATGACACCTAGTGAGTATGGCAAATATCACATAACATCTATGGACGAGTTCAAAAGACAGGGATACTTATGGAGAATAGCAATAGGTAATTCTAAAGTTACCTCAAATGATGAAATATACATAAGAGTTAAGGCTAGTGATGTAGTCCTTAAGGCTACTAAAGGTAAATTATTTATTTATGATGTACTAGGCATGGAATGTAAAGCATTCAGTTTATTAGAAGGAAAGTACTTTAATGTTTATGCAGAGTACACAAATGAAATAAATATGTTCATAAGACAATCTTAAAAACATAAAGAAAGGTAGGACTCTACAAAAATGAAAATTGGAAAAAGAAGTGAAAAAATGGGTAGGATGACAAATCCTAACAAGAATCAATCAAAGAAGAATATGATGCTCATTGGGGTTATCGTTGTAACAGTATTACTAATTATGTGGGTTTATGTAATGGGTAAAAAAGCAGAAGATACTGTATCTGTAGTAATGTGGTCAGAAAACATTTATAAAAATGAGACTATTACAGAAAGTCAACTTATCGAATACAAAATGTTAAAAGGGGAGTTTGAGAAATATGCAATTGAGAACTCTGATAATTCAAAAACTCGTCGTATAGTTCTTTGGGAGGAAAGAGAAAAGTTATACAACACATTTGCAGCTTATCCATTACAGGCTAATACAGTATGTATGATTACAGATGTTGTAACTTCTAGAACAGATAACAGTGACACTGTATTATATTCATATCCTGGCAAAAATATTTTAGCATTAAAACTTGGTGATACAGACTTAACAACATTTAAAACATTTTTACAACCTGGAGATAGAGTAAATATTACAGCTATTTATACAACTGAGGATACTATAGATTTAGGAGATGGGCAGAGAGAAACAGTTGAGTCAATCAGACAGGAGACAGTATTCAAGGATATTATGGTAGCAGACCTTCTAAACCAAGAGGGTAATTCAGTATTGGACTTATATGCATCCTATAATAATATGACAGTATATCAGCAGGCTGCATTAGATGTAGATGAGAGTTGGCAAGATAGTGTTGAGCCTTCTACATTGTTAGTAGCATTAACACCTGAAGAAGAAGCTCTATACTACGAGTATTTATCTAAGAATGATATAGAGTTCCATATGTCATTACCTCAGAGAACAGAGTAAATTTCAAGGAGGATACATAGATGAACTTTTTTAATAAAAAGATTCGTCAGCTAGAAAATAGCAATGGCGAAGAAGCAATTAACTTAGCTAAAGCTACTTCTGATAAAGCAGCTGATGTTATTAAAGAACTTTCTGGTAAGGGAACATCAAAAGGAAGAAAATTAGTAGATAACTTAATTGTATTTACAAATCCTTGTGGTGGAACAGGTGCATCAACAATAGCACATAATGTAGCATATACAGCTACAACGAAAGGCATTAAAACAATTCTTGTTGACTTAAATATAATGTGTCCAGTACAACATATCTATTTAGGTACTAAACAAGAATTAGAAAAGAGTGACTTGGTAAGCTATTTATTAGGTAAAAATAGTCTTAGTGATAGTATTGATACATCACATGTAGTAAATTTATTATATGCAAATAATAGGACACTACCTGATGAAATAAATTGTAATAGCAAGATAGCTATTGAAAACTTTAATACTATGTTAACAAAACTTAGACAATTTTATGATTTAGTCATTGTAGATTGTCCTATGAGAGTTGATGAAATGTTACAGAACGTTATGCTGTATTCTTGTGACACAATATACATGGTTTGGGATGAGGGTATAAGTTCTATAGTTAACACTGAAAAACTTAGACGTAACATGGCATTATCTGGTATAGACAGTTTTGTAAAAATGAAAATTATATTGAATAAGAGAACATCAATTCATTTTACAGAGTACCCAATAACAAAATTAAATTTGGAACTTATAGAAGTATTGCCATTCGATATTGATATTATTGATAACTCACTAAAAGGTAGAATCTTTTGTGAAAAAGGTTCATCAGCATCAAAGAATGCAATAATCTTTGCTCAGAAGATTGAAAGCTTAACAACAAAAATTCTTAAGATTGGAGGATATGTAGAGTAATGGAAGCTAAAGACTTACTTGAACTCCAAACACAACGTGGTGCTAAAATTGCTGCGGGCGGAGACACAACAACAAGAACACTTGAGGCAGTTACAAATGACTGTCGTAAAATGATTGAGGAACAGTCTGATAAATATAGAGACTTAAATCCTGTAGAGAAGAAAGAAGTAATAAAACAAATAATCATTGACTTTGTTATGAATACAAAGCCATTGGTTAAAGGTTACATAGACGGAGAAAACAAACCTGATACATTAAAGATTGTTGACAAGTTAGTTGAAGATATTACAGACTATGGTATATTGTCACAAGCAATGATGGACGAGGACGTATATGAAATTCGTTGTAATGGTAAAGAAATTAAAGTAGAAATTAAAGGTCATGTTCAAGATTTAACAGACCATGAAGGAAGTATAGTATCATTTGAGTCTCCTGAGCAACAGGAAATAATTATGAGAAAGCTTTTAGGTGATGTTCGTTTGACACCTAAGGATGCCCTTGTAAATGGTAGAACAATTGAGGGTTATCGTATTGCAGCTATTCATAGTTCAGCAATGTCTCCAGACCCTAATGACCCAGTAGGTGATGCATATCATGCATTCGTTTTACGTAAGTTCAGAAAATCAAAGATGGGCTTAGGTCAAATTGTTCAATATAAAACATTATCTGATAATATGGCAAGACTGTTAGCATTATGTACAGCAGGTGGATTAACATTCTTTACAGTTGGACCTACTGCATCTGGTAAAACAACAACTAATAATGCTATATTACAGTCTGTACCAGCAACAACTCGTACAGTTCTTATTCAGAATCCTTCCGAAATTGATTTAAGATTTAAAGACGCAACAGGTAGAGTTTATAATGACGTAATTCACTTGGAAGCTACGGAAAAAGAAAATCCAACAGCAAGTGACCCAACTATGCAAAACCTTATGGACCACACGCTACGACTTAGTCCAACTTTTGTATGTTTTGGTGAGATTAGGACCAATGCAGAGTTTAAGCAAGCCATGAAAATTATGCAAGCTGGCCACCCTATTAATACTACATTCCATGCTGAAAGTAGTGAAGGTGCAATAAAGAGATTCCAGACAGCATATTTAGCAGAATCAGGCAATGAACCTTCTCACTTAGCACTTTCAACAATTGTCGGTCTTGTAAATATCATAATCGTACAAAAGATTATGAGAGATGGTTCACGTCGTATTATTCAGATATCAGAGGTAGTTGGTGTAGATAAAGATAATAGAGAAGCACCTGAATTAAATGACCTCTACATTTATGATATTGATAAAGACCCTGAATATGATGAGGCTGGTAATGTAGTTAAAATTCACGGTACACATAGAAGAGTAGGAAAGCTTTCTGAAAGAACAATAAGAAAATTTCAGCTTGAAGGTGTTGCAAAGAGTAGATACGATTTCTTATTGAAAGACCCTGATAAAACTGAAGTTGAAACTTATACTGGTAAGAACATTAACAGATATGGAATGCCAAATGCACAATAATATAGGAGGAACAGCAAGAAATGTTTGGAAATTCAATATTTTCATCATTAGGGACTAATGGTGGGGCAACATCAGCAGCAATATTTATGATTGTACTTCTTTCTATATTATTGTTGATTAAAATTTCTAATTTACCATTCTTTAAATTAATTTTGAGTTTCATAAATTTTTTATTAAGTATCTTTGGTAAATTTATCAACAAGCAAGAAGAAAATTATCATAGAGACCTTGCTATTGGTAAAATAGATGAAAAAAGAAAAACTTACAAACTCTATAACTTCTTGAATGAGTTAATAATAGACTTGGGGTTAGTTAGAACAGGCGTTACACCTTATGAATTATTGTTTATTGTTTGTACATTAACATTTATAGCAACAGCTATATTATGTAAAATTATCTTTGGTTCATTTTTAATGACAATAGTAATGTTTCCTGTTGTTATCATTGGTGTATTCTGTGTTATGTATACAAAAGCGAACTTAGCACATGACCAACGTATTGAAAATGTTATTGAAGCAGAAAATATTATATGTAACAATATTAAAGTTGGTGTAGTTGTAGCTGTTAGAGATTCATTGGACGTTTTACCAAAAGAGATACGGCCTGACTTTAAGGATTTCATAGATAATATAGAGCAGCAGAACTATCATATAAAAACAGCATTGCTTGAATTAAACGCACATTTAGGTAGTGTAGCAGATGACTTTATAAAGAAGTGCATTGTCTTCGAAATGGAAGAGGAACACGGAATTGCAGGAATGTTCCAAGACATTGTAGAAATCAATAACATTAACTTGGAAATGAGAACAGAAATGAAGCGTAAGTTCGAAGAGGTAAAGTCAGAGTTTAAGATTGGTGCAACAATGATATTCGCATTCCTTGGTGGTGTATTAGCAATATTTCCTAATGTAAGAGAGTTTTACTTTTCAACTTGGATAGGTCAGCTTATAATAGCAATAGATGTACTGTTACTTATACTTGAATATGTATACATAACATATTTGAGAGCACAGGAATTATAATATAAGGAAGGAGTATAAAACAGCATGTATAATATATTATTAACAGCTGGTGGTGGAGAAATACTACAGTACATTGGTAATGACTCTAGTAATAAAAAAGAATTTACAGCAATGGATAATTCTATAATACAACAACTAGGAGCATTGTCTGGTGTAAAAATATTAATCATGTTACTTTTAATTGTAGTAGCAATATTGATAGTACTAAAAATAATGGAAGTACGTTCTCCATTTAGAGGAAAGGCTATAACATCAGAGTTAGATAACTTAGATAAACTGAAAAAACATGATGACAATGTTATAAGAGCTAATAAAACAATAGCATCATTAACTAAAATTGTAGAAAATTCACCATTTAACTTGGATAAATCCTATATAGATTATTGGACATATAATCTTGAAAGAGCAAACATAAGAATACCTGGTGGTTACAGAGTAATGAAACCTCAGGAACTCAATGCAATTATAAAAGCAGTTGAATTTGCAATATGTTTACTGTTAATTTTTGTGGCTATATTCATAAATTTACCTATAGGAGCAGTTTTAATTATTCTTACAATATCATTTGCATCTTCATTACCTATGATGTATATAAGAGGACTTGTAAAAGCAAAGGATAATGAAATTGTTGAAAATTTTGCAGATTTTTATTTAATGTTACATTATGTATTATTAGCAAGTGCTGGAACACCAATAGCGGGCATTATGAAATCCTTTGATAAAACAACTTCAAGTGATGAAATGCACAGATTTGTAGATGTTTGTATACATTACATAGATACTTATGGAGAGTATGATGCAACTCGTTACATAGCTAAGCAATACAGAGAAATTCCAGAAGTTGGTAAGCTTATGCGTCTTATAAGACAGGCAAACGAGGGCGGTGATGTAAGAGCAGAACTCATTGGTTTTAGAAATGAACTACTAGCAGCTAAAAAATATGCTATTCAAAAGAGAATGGAAAAAACTGTTGCTAAGGCTAAAGCTTCTTTCAATATATTGACCCCTATATTGATTCAAGCAATCATTAGTGCAATGGCAATATACTTTGATGACTTGGCATTAACATCATCATTTTTCTAATAGCTTAAAAAATAACATTAATTTTAGTAGGTAGTGATTTTATAAATAAAAGTATAAACTTAGTAAAGGAGTAAACAAAATGAGCGTAGGAAAAATCTTTAAAATCTTAATCATTATTGTAGCTTGCGTTATTATTGGTGCTATTGTACTTAATGTATTATTACCTAACGCAACAACATCACTGGTAAATGCAGTAGAGGCACAGATTTTTAACGCAACTGGAATGAGCTTCGACTTCAATGGGGATGATACTGATGGACGTAGTTCAGCTGCTGCAACTAGAACTGATACAGTTGCTGGTTCAGGTGCAAGCACAAAGAAAAATGGTTCTACAGACCAATCTCAGTCAGGTCAGGTTAATGGTTTTAACTAAACCTAATATTAATGATTTGGATGACACAACAAAAATACCCAGGGTCATGTTACATGACACTGGGTATATTTATTTTTATAAATATTTAGATTGGAGAGGTAGCCATGTCAGATAACGTTAAATTTATTTTTATGACACTTATAAAAGTACCATGTGTGATATTTGTATCATTTTTTATATTTAATATATTTGCATTTTTCTTTATATACTTTAAGATGTTAGGATTTTCATATGTAGTTATGCAAGAAGTAGTAGAGAATAACTACATTACACCTACTCAAGTAAATCAAATAAATTTACAGTTTCAAGAAGTAGACGCAATTCCACTAGCGGATAATACAAACATAATTGTTGGTTTATCAACACAGTTAGATGCAAGTGGAAACAATATACCAGCTTGTTACGATAAAAATACAGGTAATAATGTATTAGCAACAGACATATCTCAAAATGCAACACTTATAGGAAGTTCAGCAACTACACGAACACAGTATGGTACTCAAAAAACAGTAGGAGTACATTGTGACTATACAATAGTATGGCCTCTATCATATAATAATTCAAGAACAACTAATGGTAGAAATGGAACAGGTGTAAACGGAAACAATGGTAGTACTTATAATACAGTTAGAAGTAATTATACAGGAGATGTATATGAGGATAATATGAATGTAGCATCAGGAGATGTAACAGACAGAGGACATAAAGTTAGTATACCATTAAATATATACTATACTGTACCTGGACTTAAGTATTATGCAGATAAGTAATTAGGAGGCAAAGATATGTCAGTAAAGACAATATTTAAAACACTAATAGGTACTATAGTTTGTATAGTTATAATATCAGTATGTGTGGAACTATTCAATGTAAATGTTTCTGGACTTCAAATAAAGACAGTATGTAACATGGCAGCTAAGCAATCAGCAGAATTATTTACACAAGAAACATACAAAGGTGAAGGTGATGTGTATTCATATACTGAAGCAAAGTCAGCTAATATGAAAGACATAAAAGCTGCAGATGGTACAGTGTATATAAGTGGAAACTTTTATGGTAATAGTAGATATACTAGAGATATATGGAATAATCTTTATGGTGCATCAAATACAACATTTAAAAACGTATGCACAATGAGTCTTGGTTCATCTGTATCACAAACAATACATGTTGGCAATTCCACAGCTAAAACTGTAATATACAAATATGAATACTGTTCACCACAAGTAAAATATACAGATGAAACTATGGGAACTAGATATGTACATCAGACATATCCATGGTCACCTTATAAAAATACAAATACTCCAATATCAGTTTATAGAGAACTTGGACAATTATATGCAGGTATACATGAAAGTTCAGTAAATAGTGCAGCAAGTGCTGTGATAACATTTGAGCAATATAGGGCTAATGCACCTATAGTTAGACAGAAGAGTTATGCAATAAATGCAAAAAGAATGAAAAGTAAATATTATACACCAGTAAATGTTGGGTTTCCCTATTTTGATGCAGAAGTAACAAATAAAATATTTCAATGGGACCTTGCAATGATATTGAGTAACGGATTAAGTGAATCAATAGTGCAAGATGAAAGCGGTACATATTATATAAATTATAAAGGATTTAGATGTTATGTACAGGATGCATATATAACAAATTTTAATTACTATATTATAGATGCTAAAACAGATAGTTCACAATTAAGAGCATTAACAAATATGGATGCTAGTAATTTAAGAGATGTAGTAGTTACAGATGATAATGATGTAAACTTAGAAAATAGTTATGTAACAGTGGTTGGTATTGAATATACAATACCTATAGCATATCAAGGTATAACACCATTAAAGAACATATTTGAATATGTTTGGAATAATGAAGTAAATGGGCAAACTGGTAGTACAGTTGACCCTTTACAAACAGATAGGTCAGGAATGACAGGTACAGGAATTTTTAGTTATGCTACACAAAACATGACAAACAGTTCAAATTTAGGAAATGGTGCTTTACCAGCTACTGGTGAAATATACTATGTACTAGTAAGATAATTGGAGGACAGCTAAATATGTTTGGTAAGAAAAGTAAAAACATTGCACAGAACATTGAAACAGAAGATATAACAGTTGTAAATGATACAAGTACTCAAGATGTTATAAATGAATCATCTACAGCTGAAGTAAAAAACAAATCAGAAGAAAATGATGCTATTGAAGATAATAGTAGTAATATCACAACAGATAAAGTTAACTTAGAGAAAAAAGAAGAGCAGCCTATGGCTTCTGAAGATGATATTACAGAAGATGCTGAGAAACCAAAAGATTTGATATTATATATCATTATGGATAAAAGTAATCCATCTACACTACAGTACTATAGAGAATGTGGTGTTAATGTATCAAAGATATTTACAAACATTAATGATGCTAAGGACACACTACTTATGCAGATAAATCCTGTTAAAATACTAATAGTTGACACAGGAACTGGTAGGTTCTCAGCTATGGGTTCTCGTAAAGAACTTCTTGATTTGATGGGTATCTGTGATGAAGATGCACGTATTAGTGTATATTATACCGATACTGTTATTAAAAGTGAAGTAGAATATAATGAAAGCTTTGAGGAAAGAAATATACACTGGCATAGGTTTAAATCAAACACTGATGTAGTAGCACATTTACTTAAAAATATAGGTAAGGAAAACTATATCTATGATAATGAAGATAAAGATAAAATATCAGAGACACCTGAAAATATATTAGATTTTACAGGGTTTAAGTTTGATGAACCTAAGCAAATTAATATTGGAGAACCTTCGATAACATTAAATGATATTAAAGTACATATGGTAGATAATGAGTCTACAGAAGATGAAATTGAGGGATATAATATAGTAAAGATATAACATTTATCCTTACACTATAATATATTAATAAAATTTTATTGTAAAGGAGATAAACATGAAGAAGAAAATATTATCACTCCTACTTATAGGAGTAATGACTTGTTCAACACTAGTTGGATGCACTACAGGTAGTAGAACAACAGAGATGCCAAAGGAGGGTACAGAGTTGAAAGATAAGGATAAAACAGAAATTGAAACTGAATCAACAGAAACAGGAGATGTTAATTCCTCAACAGAAGGAGAAGTAACTGATGCAGAAACAGTACTTCCTGAGGGAACATATGTAAGAGCAGTAAAAGATGGTTTTATTAAAGAAATACAAAGTGGTGATGGACTATCACACTACAAACTATCATGGGGAAATGAGAAAGTAACAGGAACCCAAACAGACTTAAACATTGAGTTTCAATCTATTTCTAATTTAGGTAGCTGGACAGATGAGAATGAGGACTCTGGTGTATGGAGATATATAAATGGAGATGAATGGGTAACAGCATTAGCATGGGGTTGCGGAATCATTCCTTCTAGTGATAATAAACTCATGACAATTGATGAGACAAATGTTGAAGATATAAAATCCATACTTAGTACAATGACTGTGTATGAGGATACACTTTCAATAAGAAAGTCTGATAATTATGTTGCAGCTACTATGAAAGTTGATAGAACTGAGTCAGGGTTAAGCGGATATGTAACCATTATTGATGATTTAGAAACAGACTTAAGATGGATTGTACAATTTCTTATGTTAACAGATGCTGCAGATTATGACATGTTAAAAGCATCTGCTGAATCATTAACTATAGGTAGCGACTTTGATAGAGCATCATTGGAAGCTGAGGTTAAACTATCAGCTGAACCTCTTGTAATTTCACCTCAAGAAGGAGAAATTAGTCAAGACAGTAATGAGACATCTGAGGAAACATCTGAGGAAACATCTGCAGAGAACTAATAATAAAAATGTAATTATACAGCGATAATAAACCTAGTAGCATTAGCTACTAGGTTTATTTTATGCAAATAGGCATTTATGTATTTTTGGTATAAAAAGGTGTATGAGAGAATCCAACAGCTATAAATAAATTATAAAAGAAAGAACAAATTTTCAAAACTAATAGGTGTAACAACTCAAACACTTAGAAACTGGAAAAGAGAAGTAAGAAAACCAAAGAATTAATAAACGAACTTCAAGAAGGAAGTGATTAACATGCAACGTGGCTATGTATTTCGTTTGATTCCAACTAAAGAGCAGGAACAATATTTCTGGAAAGCATCAAATGCAGCTAGATTCATTTACAACTGGGCATTAGCTGAGAGGAAGAGGATACATACAGAGCAAGGTATATCAATATCCGGCTATGATATGTGTAAATTACTTACACAGCTTAAAAAAGAATCAGAATACCAGTGGTTAAATGAAGTACATAATAAAGTCTTGAAGAAGTCAGTACTAGATTGCAGCGATGCCTTTGACAGAATGTTTAAAGGACAAAATAAGTTTCCAAAGTTCAAATCAAAGAAAAATACAACACCATCATTTTATATTGAAACATCAATAGAAAATAAAGGAATAGTAATAACAGAAGATGGAAACTTAGTGGATAAATGTAATGCAAAAATAAAATTCTTGCATGATAACACAGTTAATTTGTCAGGTATAGGAAAAGTAAGACTTTCTAACAATGCAAAAGATTATAACCTATGGTATTTAACAGAAAACAATATTCCAGTATATAATGGCAGAGTAAAATATGATGGAGAGCACTGGAACCTTAGCTTCTCAGTAGACATACCACAGAAAAAAGCAGAGTTAACAAATGAAGTAATAGGGATAGATGTAGGAATTAAGGACACAGCAATTTGTTCAAATGGAGAACTTTATAAGAATATCAATAAAACTTCTTCACATATTAAACAGCTTGAGAAAAGAAAGAAAAGATACCAGAGACAGATTAGTAGAAAATATGAAATGAACAAAGTAAAAGATGAATCTACAGGAAAAATTAAGTATGTCAAAACTAATAACATTGAGAAGTTGGGAAAGAAGATAGCAAAAACAGACAAAACGCTTTCAAATATCAGAAAAACATATAATCATCAGATTTCACGAGAGATAATAGATAGGAAACCACAGATGATAGTCATGGAAGATTTGAATATCAAAGGTATGATGAAGAACAGACATATATCAAGAGCAATACAACAACAGAACCTATATCAATTAAAAACTTTCATAAAATATAAAGCCGAGAGCCAAGGTACTAAATTTGTGGAAGCACCAAGGAATTTTAAGTCAACACAAATCTGTAGTAAGTGTGGAGCAGTGCATACAATGAATTTAAGTCAAAGAGTTTATAAGTGTCCAATATGTGGTCACATAGAAGATAGAGACTTAAACTCAGCACATAATCTACAGAACTATGGAAAGAGTTTATTACATGTGTATGAATACACAGCATAGAATAATAACATAGAAGCAGTAATAAACATGTACTCGTACCGATGCGAGGAATTTAAGACTCTGGACTACCATATCAACGAAAGTAGCATTTTTAAAATGCAAAATCGGGTAGGAAGAAAGAGTAACCCTAAAAATGAAAATTTAAGAAAGGAAGGAATTGACAACTTATAAAGGATTACAACTTTTAAAAAGTAAAAACAACAATTTATAAGTTTTCAATATCGGTGAAATAATTGGATAACATAATTGGATATCAGTTAAAAGCAGAGTGTTTAAAAGCAAAACCATTGACTAAAGAAGAAAACCTAGAACTCGTTAGAAGGATACAAGCTGGGGATAAAGAAGCAGCAAACCAATTTGTACTAAGAAACGGAAAATTAGTAATTAAAGTCATTAAAGAAAAGTACCCTTACTATGTTGACAGCGAAGATATATTTCAAGCTGGCATAATGGGATTATTAAAAGCAGCTGATAAGTTTGATTTTAATTTTGATAATACTATAAGTACATATGCATATAATTGGATTGTACAATCTGTAGGTAGATACATAGTAGACTCAGAGTCTGATATTCGTATACCTATTCATACAAACGAAAAACTTATTAAGATTAAAATGACTATCAATAAATATGAAAATGAAAACATACAGAAAGATAAATATGAATTTATACAAGCAGAGACTGGATTTGATTTACAAACAATTAAAGAATTAATACCTTATATAGAGAATAGTGTATCATTAAATTCTATTGTAAATGCAGATGATGACAGCGATACTGAAATGATGGACTTTATTGCAGATAGTAAAGACAGCATAGAAAAACAAGTAGAAAGCAAAGAAGTAAGAAATAAGATTCAAGAAGTATTAAAAGAAGCACTAAATGAAAGAGAATATACAATTATTATGTATAGGTTTGGATTCTTTGGTGATACAATGACATTTGATGAAATTAAGAAAATAGTAGGTATAACAAGTAGACAAGGCATACAGCAGTGCGAAGCACGTGCATTAAGGAAGCTAAAACATCCTAGATATGCTAGTATACTTAGAGAATTATACAAGTAAGCAATCAATTAAATCATTAGAGTATTGTGTATAGAAAATAATTATTAAATCGGAATTTTTTAATTATTAAGTTACTTTCAATTTGACATTTGATGTAATAGTGTGAAAATGTGAAATTGATTAGGGCGCTTTTATTAACATTTCGATATAATTATTATAAATAAAAAAGTTATGATAAGACTTAATTAAAAACTTTTAGGAGGCAAAGAAATGAGTTTTGTAGCAGTTGACTTAGGAGCATCAAGCTCTAGATACGTGTCTGACTCTGGTCAGATTGCAATTTTACCAAACAACATGGTGTTTATGGATAATACACAGGATTCTCGTATCAATCCTGATGCAGAGGACATTGAAAGTTGTTTGGATATTACTATCGTTAAAGATGAAGGACCTACTTGTGAGTATTTTCCTACATCAGCTTTAGCAGGTATTATGGCAGACAGATTTACAAGTGTACATACTGTACCTCTCGTAGGTATTAAGAAGTACAAACAGAAGATTAACTATGTGTCTGCAATCTTAAATGCAGCAGTAAGTAGAATTAAGTATGCTTTACCTGAAGAACTTGATTTGTACTTAGCAGTTCCTCCTATGGAAATTCATGAGGCACGTGAAGCATTTGGAAGTCAGCTTGTAGGAAAGTACACAGTAACTTTTCCTAAGTATATGGGCGGAACAGAAGTGAAGTTAAATATAGTATCAGTACAGTGTTATGAAGAGTCATTCATGGCTAGTACATCATTCTTTTTCAATATGAATGGAGTACCTAAGGAGCAGAATAAGAAGTACTTAACTGGTACAGTATTATCACTTGATATTGGTGCTTCAACAACTGACTTATCTATTATTCAGAAAGGTAGATACCTTGATAAGTCAGGTAGGACATATCGTGTAGGTGGTAATGAGGCACGTGAAACACTTGTTTATGATATTTGTAGTAGATATGACATTGATTTATCACCTGAAGCAGCAGAGAAGGTTATGTCAGAAGGCAGATTACAGGTTGGTAATAACTATGTAGATGTATCAGACCTCGTAGCAAAAGCTAAGGTAGAATTAGCTAAGAAGTTAATGACACACTTACCATTGTACTTTAAAGCAATTCAGATTGATATGTCAACAATCAATGCAATTATTGTATCTGGTGGTGGTTCAATGCAGTCACAGTATGTAAATGCTGATGGCGAAGTTGTAAAGACTTCAGAACCTATGAGTTATTATGTAACTCAGGAGTTATTGAACTTCTCTTCTGGTACAGAGGTAGTTGCATATGGTAGTGATGCTAGACTTGCTAACGTAAAAGGTTTATTCATTAAGGCTAAGATGGACTCAGTTGTAAAGGCAAGTCAGGCACCAGCACCTGCACCTGCTCCTGCTCCAGTAGCTACAACACAGACAGCTCCTGTGGCAACACCTGCAGTTGAGCAGACAGCACAAGTACAAACTGCAACAGCACCTGTTACACCAGTAACACCTGTAGCAGAAAGTGTACAAACACCTGTAACAAATCAAGCAACACCTGTGGCACCTGTGGCACCTCAGGTGACCATTTAATACAAGACTCATTAAGTGCTGAAGTACTTTAATAAGTTTTAAGGTACTTCAGCATTTTTGGTTGGAGGTAAGAATTGTGGTTAATGAATCCAATAAGATAATCGTTAAGGTAGGAAAGAAATCAAGGGTTCGATTTGCTAATAGCAAAGTCTATAGAGCAATAACTGCAAACGATTTGAGTGTGTTAACTACTAAACATGATGATTGTCAGATAGTAATAATTGAAAATATTAGCGAAGATGAACAAGATGCAGTGAGAGATTTTGCAAGAGACTTTAAGGAAAAGCGAGAGGGTAACACTGTATTGTTTTATATTCCAGATAGTGAAGATGAAATTACATCTGGAGTTGCAGATGAACTTGATTATAACATATATCTAACAGATAGTGATTTATATAAATACATATATGATACTTTTGGAATCAACGTAAGTGTTTACTTAGCTGATAAAAAGAGATTAAACTCACAGGAGTTATCAGAGTCAATTCCTGAAGGTATTACTGATATCTTTGGTAGTATAGGGGAAGATGCTGATAATGATATAGCTAATACAATTGCGGCTATTGATGAAGCAGATAGTAATGCGATTAATAAACAGTTAGAAACAGATGACAATACATCTGATATTGGCGCTAATGAACATATAGATAATGTTGTATTAACAAAGGTATCTGAAGATAAAACAGAAGAAATAAAAAGTGCATCAGATATATTTGGTACTGATAACATTGGTGATGAAGATGTAAATACAGATGGTAATGTGGAAGAGACTTCTGAAGAAAAGAAGTCTAGCACTGCTGTTTCATCTGAACATAAAGAAGATGCTTTATTATCAGTAGAAGAAAAAACTAATACAGATGGGGATACTGAAGATAAGCATTTAGAAGTTGATAGTGAGGCAATACCAGCAGATACAGCTGAATATATTGAAGAACTTAAAATGAAGATTCGTGATGCTAAGTATGATTACAGCGAAGCAGTTAAGGATATGAGAGAGGCTAATACAAGAATAGCTTCACTTGAAGATATCATAAGATTACTCAGAGAAGAAAAAGATGAAATGGAGAAAAGATTCAATGAGCTTATGATTTCTGATGAAGTGATTGAGGACCCTATATCATTAGCAGAATATAGTGTAATTAAAGCAAATGCGGATAGCTTAGAGAATCAAGTATTAGAATTAAATAGTACAATTAGCAGCTTAAAGGAAACAATTGAAGCAAAAGAACTTGACATCAATAGTGCTGAAACTTCAATTGAGGAATTAAAAGCTACAATTGAGAGTTTAAAAGAACAACTGACAGAGGTTCGTGAAAGCATTGAGTCAGGTGAAGCCTTCAAGGAACAGGCAGATGAATACGAAGATAAAATAAAGCATGCATCTGAAGAAAAAGATAAAATAGCATCAAGATTAGTAGTTGTTGAAGAAGATAATGAGAAGCTACAGAGTGATGTGACTGAACTAACATTGAGAGCAGACGAAGAAGCAAATGTTAGAATAAGAACATTTGAGTTATTAAAAGCAACAATTATTAAAATAAAAGAACTAACTGATAAATTAACTTCTATTGAAACTGAAAAGAGCGAACTTTTAAGTAAATTAGAGAGCACGGAAAATCAGCTACAAGATAGCAAAGAAATAGTAAGAAGTCATTTAGACACTATAGCTAAACTTGAAAAATCTGTAAATGACAATGATAAAAAAATGGAACTTGCTAATAATTCATCAGCTAGTGAAATTAGTCAATTACGAGATAGAATTAGTCAGTTAGAGGCTAAGCTAAGTGTAACAGAACAGCAGTTAGAGCAAAAAGAAAATCAGTATAACACCTTAGTAGAAACAAGTGGTATTGATGAAAATGGTGCAAATGCACTAATGGAAACAAACAGAACACTTGAGAATATTTCTAAAACACTTAGAGAACAGCTTAGTGCAGCTAATACAGAACTTGAGAGAGTCAAGAGAAGTGAGAGTGAGGCAACTAAGAAAGTATCTACATACAAGGCTCAGGTGGCTTCATTACAAAAGAGTTTGCAGAGTATAGCATCTGCGGGTGGTAGTGGATTCACTGGTTCTGTATCTGTAAGAGCAATAAACAGTGGTTATTCACAATCACAGATTATTACAGTCTTTGGTAGTGGAAGTTTTGGTATCACTACTACAGCAATGTCATTAGCACAGAAACTTGCAGCTACATCTAAGGTATTATATATAGACTTTGATTTAGTATCACCAATGGCAGATTCTTGGTTTAAGATTAACCCTATAGTTAATAATATACCTGGAACATTAAATGGTAGTATACAGAACTCAGGTCTTGGATTATTCATTGAGCACGGAGTTAATATTATTTCTCAGCATATGAATAATATTATTAAACTTGTAAATAAAACAAAGGGAGGCGGTTTGCATTATTTAAGTGGGCTTTATTATAGACCAGACTCATATAAATTAGCAACTGCCAACTATGAAGAATTGTTTAGTTTACTAGGTAGTAATTTCCAGTACATTATTATTGATTTTGGTAGACTTGGAAGTAATGAAATAGGTGACCAGTTAATTAAGGTTGTTTCAGATATAGCATATAGAAACATTGTAGTAACAACAGCTAATCAATTTGAAGTTAGAAACTTCAAATCAAAATTAACCAATCTCAATATAAATATGGATAGTATAGCATGGCTATTCAATATGTGTACAACTACTGCACTTGATACAAAGATTAAAGATTCAATTAGTCCTTGTAGATATGACATGTTACCTCGTATGGAACAGTATGGTACACAGGAAAACTTCTTGAGAACAAGCTTAACTAGAGACAGGTTTGGTTTATTTGTCGATAGAACAGTTTTTGGTAGATAAGGAGATAACAATGGGAACATATAACATACGACTAGGCAGTCAGTTATCATTTGATGAGCAACAAGAAGCTGACATAATAAAAGCAATAGAAACAATGAATGCAAGCCATAAGTCAGGACAATTTATATCTAATCTAATAAGAATAGCATTTGATTGTCCTGAAATTATGGATAATAACAATGGTAAGTATGAAAAAGGTGCTATACTAAAAGCAATGGAGAACTCTGGGTTATCCTATAATAGACAAGCTTTCATGTATCAAATAACAAAAGAAGTTGATGCTATGAAAAAGAAAGTTGATGAGATGTACAGTATTATACTTAAGACTTACATGCTTGGTCAAATGGGTAAACACTTAGGTTTAGAGGAAAAAGCAGATAATGAATTAATGGCTCAATTTGTTATTGAGAAACAACTTAAGGAATTACAAGATGCTTTAGGAATATCACTAACAAGTTCAGTATTTGCATCTAATAGGAAACAAGATATTGAAAAGATTGCAGATGATGCATTGGAATATATAATTGAAAGCTATAGTGGTATAGTAAATGAACTTAAGACTATTGTGAATAATGCACAGACAGTTCAAGTGCAGACAGTACAACAGCCAGTTACACAATTTCAGCAAGTAAATGAATCCGCAAACAATGTTGTAGATACACCAGTTATGAATGTAGAGCAACCTAATGTAGAAGATAGTTCGGCAGATAATTCTGACGAAGATGAAATTATAGATTTTGGTAATGCAGATTTTGGTGCATTAGGTAGCTTTTTTGGTGAACAATAGTCTAGGAGGATAGATAATGAGTTACAATAAGTTATTTAAACTACTAGAAGATAATACTAGAATGACTTCTTTCATATCTAATATATCAAGTGGGTACATGGAAATTCCTTATATTATGTCTGAAACACTCAAGATATTGGAAGATGATAACCCATTCTTTGGTATTATATCAGATAGTAATAAGAAATCACTTTGTATAATGATGGACCAATACTTTACTGATTGTTGGGGATTATTTATAGAAGATTTAAAGCTAGACAAGTGCTTAAATTATGGCAAGATTGAAATATACAAAGTGGCAGCTGCTAATGGTTTAAGATATGCTACTGTAAATGAGGTAGCACAGGGAATTAAAGGATTAATCGGGGAATACATTTATCCAGCAGGAGAAGAAGAATACAAGAAACTTTGTTTATTGCAGTGGTCATTTACGGGTGTAAGTTACTACTTTAGACAGGCAGGATATAAACTTGATTATGATAGTAATGGCAAAGTAGTAAATTCTTTTTATGAAATGATACAGATGTGTGCATATCAATTAAAAGAATTATTCGATTGGGTTTCTGTTAAGGAAAACTTAGATAAAGCACTTAATCGTATAAAAAAGATGCAAAAGAGCAAGGGTTATAAATATGCATCTTATGAAAAAGATGAGATAACAGAGGATATTACAATTAAGCAACTTGTAATGAATATATACAAAGTATTTCCAAGAAATAGCTCTAATCCAGATTATAGGAAAGCATTGGCATTAGCACTTAAGTCTTATAAAGGTAAACAGCAATTGACACCTTTGGAAGTATCACAGCTTAGAGATATTTATGATAAGCATGCACTTGACATTAACAGAGATAAGAAAGCAGCAGCTTCTGTAAACACAGATGTCAAGGAAAAGTGTGAGTTGCTATTAGCTGAAAGATTTAAGGGCAAGATAAATCAGAAACACTTTGCATATACAATTATAGAAACACTTAAGAGAAATAATTATACAAGTTGTTCACCTAAGCAATATGCAGTAATTGAAGAAGCATATATGATTGTAACTAAAGCAAACAATAATGGCAATAAGGTTGAAAATAATACATCAGCTAAAACAGAGGTAATATCAGATGATGATATCAATGAGTCATTAGCAAGTTATAATTTAAGCGGTGGAGAATTATTTGATGATGGAGATGATGAATAATGGATGAACAATTTGGAGTAATTACAATAAAAGAAAATGGTGTGACAACAGTTATATTTGATGGCACTGATAAACAACTCTTTAGTATTTTAGATATTGTTAAGGAGATTATTTCTGATAGTGCAGAAGTCAGGTTACTTGATAAAACAGAATATGAAACATGTAAGGATAACATTATTGAACTAAATAAGCTACTGGCTTAATGGAGAATAACATATGAGTGGGTTATGTATTAAGTCTGATTATACAGACTTTTATGATGTATTAAGCAATAATAATTCAATAATAACCTACAATAGATATCTCAGTCAGTGTAAACAGAGAGGTTCAGCATTAAAATATTTGAGAAGTCTTGGAATAAAGACACTCGATATTAAGCAAGTAAATCAGTTCTTTAGAGGAGATGGACCTATTGTAGTTTATAAAGACCCTATGGGTCATCATGGTAATGGAAAAGCTATTATGTCTGTTGATGATGCAATGCAATACTATAGTAATTGTGTAGCTAGCAATTATTATAATAAGGATGGCTTCACAATTAAGTATTTACAAATAGGTAAGAGAAGGTTTAGTCTTTGTTTTAAGAAAAATGAGACAGAAACACTTGATGTAGGAACATTAATTGATATAAAAGAAAATACTTCAGAGTTTAATAGACTTATAGGATTACCTATATTTTCCATTGATTATATATCTAATGGCTGTGAGATGATTGCAACTGATTTTAACGAAGTTGAAAACTTGCATAATATAAATATGGATAGATACTTAGATTATAATACTGTTATAACAGAAATAATTGATGCTTTAACAGTGTACAATAAAATATAAGCATAAGAGAGGTTTTAAAATATGGAATTTGATATGCAGACAGGAATTTGCAGTAACTGTAGTGGGATTGATAAGTGTACAAAATGTTGTATACTTCATCTTGGTAAATCATTAGTTGACTTCATTCAAAGAATTGATGTTACAGAAACAAGAATTGGTGAGTACGATAGCAAACAAAAGGGAACAGCACCTGACCTTGTAGTATATGGACATCAATTATTTGATTTATCATCACCAACATGGATTTTAACTGACATAAATACTATACTGGACATGTCAGATAAGTTCTTAACAGCTTATGATAAGAATGCATTTCAGATAGCTAATATATACTGCAAGCATGTAGGTATGTCACCTGAAGATACTAAATTAGTTACAGACAAAATTAAAGCAATAAATAAGAATAAAATGTTGGTTCTACCTTTTAAACCACATGCAAGTTGTGAGATAGACTTAACAATTGATGGTAATATGGAAAAGAAGAAAGAAGCAACAATCAATTATATTAAATGGGTTACCAATAAAGAAACACATAAAATCAATTGTACAATTGGATTTACATTGACAAATTCAGCTCTTGCACAGAATACAAAAATGGACATTAAGGATTACATAGATAAGTTTAGACTTAGTCAGATGGAGATGGTAGCTAAGGGCACAAAGCATGATAAGAACTTAATCAAAATTACAGATTATGGCATTTTTAAGCCAATTCTTATCAAAGAAGGAAATACTTCAATAGCAATTGATGCAACTTATGTATACTATAATGCTAATGGAGAGACTCATATTATTGGTTATTGGAACGATAAAGATGAGTTAGTAATGGACAAAAGTATTAAGACAAAAGCAGTTAATAAGATTCGAGATAACTTAGCTTATATTAAGAATCATAAGAAATATATGGCACCTTATATGTTATTTGAACCAAACGTAATTGAGATTTAATAAACAGATGAGGCAATAAGACATGACATTTGAAGAGAGTAAAAAGTTACAGGAACAAGAATTTAAGTTCTTAGATACTAAAGATTTAAGACCATTATTAACTAAGGATAAAACAATTGATAATATAGCAGATGATATATCAAGATTGTATGACGACGAGTATAAGGAAGAGGAATTTGTATTAAATGTTATTGATACAAATGAATTAGCTGAATACTTAGAAAAAAGATATGGTGTAAAATTTAGAGAAAAAATAGAACTTGTATTAAGCAGTGGTTACTTTGATAATAAATCACTAAGGAGAAAAATCAGATTCATTAGTGGTACAAGAGAATACAGCTATGTTGAAGATTTTACAGATTATATAGATGAACTAATACAGTGTAATAATAAATACTCTGATACTGATGAAAGAATAACAAGAGAAAATTATCAAAGATACATTAAGCCATATAGTTTTAAAGCTAGTGAAATTGATAAATATAATGGGGTTCATGCAGTGTATGGAATACTTGAAGCATTTAGTCAATCTTATGGAGGCTGCATATGGTTAAATGATTGCAACGAAAATGATGAGCTATTCATTGTATTTGAAGAATATAATGATGTTGAATTGGAGGTGTAAACATTATGGGTGATGGAGATGATGTAATATATTATAGTTCTGACAATAGAGAAAGAGACCATGGCAATGGTGTGGAGAACTATGAATGTGACGGTTGCAGAATGGACACAACATTTACAGATTTTCACTGTGGAGTATGTCCACATAACCAAGATAGAATAAGAGAGTACAATAGAAAATATGTGTGGTAGACAGGAGTAAAGTTATGCAAGGAATAATGTATATAGGTATAACAGTAGCTATTTCAAGTTTATTAACAGTATTACCATTATGGTTCTTTAGTTCACTTGATAAAACAAATTCTGACAGCAGTGTTGAAGGGGAATAAACATGAAAAAATTTGCAGTAAGCTATTACAGAGAATTAAGCAACAACTCAAGAGAAATTGTATCAAGAGAAACAATAAAAGCAATCAATAAATATGAAGCTAAAGAAGTTGCTGAACAGCATAAGCCAGCTGATGCAGATAATTATAGTATGCAAGATATAACAGGAAATTATTAAGAGAGGACATTAGAAAATGAAGATTCACGTTATTGTAGATTTCATGCACATCTACTACAAATACTTCTTTCAGTTAAGAGAGGGTAAGATAAAAAGATTAAGTGCTCCTATTAATTGGCAAGGAACAGTAATCGAAAAAGATACAACATTAATCTATTATCCTTTAAGAGATATTGAGGGTATTAGAAAAAATCTTGAAACACTTGGACATGATGTGACAATGTCAATATGTTTTGATATGAAGTCAAAGAGAAAAGACGAAGGTGTCGCTGGTGGAGAAGAATATAAGTCAGGTAGACAGCATAACCTAACAGATGATGACTTTAAAAACATCACTTTTATTGAGAAACTACTTGTAGAAGCAGGTCATAATACATATAGACTTGAAGGTTATGAGGCAGATGATATTGCTAATTATCTTGTAAGAAAATACAAAGATAACTTTGACTACACTGTTATATACACAAATGATAAAGATTTACTTATCAATATTGACAGTAAAGTAGGAGTTATGAGATTTAAGCAATATAAGGGATACACTCAAGTAGATATTAATAACTATGAGAGTTATCTTGAAGCAGAGTTTGGAGTATTTATTCCATACAATTCATTAGGTTTATTCCTTTCAACTGCAGGAGATTCAGCAGATAAGATTAAGGGAATCAACAAGTTTGGAAAGGTAGCATTTAAGAAACTCATTACAAAGGTATCTGCAAAGAATAATATTGATTGGTCTCAGTGTGGAGATTATGATAAACTTGCAGAGATTATTCCTCTTTGCAAAGAGTTTCTTGATGATAGACAATACGAAGAACTAAAAACAAGCTTTGCATTGGTAGCTAATCTTGAAGTAATTGAAGATATTGCAGAGCCTTCAAGAAAGAGTACACAGGAACTTAGAGAGCAAGCTTATATGCCATATAAAATGATTTCTTTAATTCCATAAGAGTATTACATATATAATAATGAAGATACCCATTGAGTTAATCAATGGGTATTTTTATATTTATACTAGTTAGACGATTATACAAGCATACTAAAGAAATTGAACTAGTTAATTTAAAATTAAAAAATGGAGGGGTACGCATGGACGCTAACGTATCTAACTACTTAATTGGATTAGGGTTCTCTCAAGCAGAGATTAGTACATATGAATACATTTATATGAACGGTGGACGCTTTACGCCTGCCGCTTTGCAGTCTTATGGCTATGATTTTGCATCCGCTAAAAGATTAGCTTACATGAATAAAGCCTTACAAGGCGGAGTTCAGATAAATTCTGAAACAGACATGATTAATCATGTTAAAAAAATGACTGGTGCAAGCAGACAAGATGCTAAACAAGCAGTTTATTCACAAAATCTTCAAAATGGATATGCAGAACAAAATTATTCAAAAGAAGAATACATTAGACATTTGAAGGAAACAGCAGGTAAGGTACATAAAATTGGTATACAAGACTTAGCAGTTAGTAATGTAACAGATGTACCTAGAGTAGCAGTCGTTAATGGTATAACACAGAGTCCATATACTATTTGGAATAGTAATAATTATCAAGGTAAAAATGCATTGTATAAAGTAGTAGATGTGACAGGTGGAAAAATAACAGTTGAAACCAACAAAAAACCTAAGTTGGAATATGGTGCACCTAAAGTACTACCTGGTGTACTTGAAATAAAAGGTGTAAGACAAAACGGAATGGCTGTTGTAGCTTTTGATAAAAGAGTTTGCAGACTATGTAATAGATATATCATAGTAGCATCCCTAAAAAGACCAGAGTTCCATTTAGGAATGTACGAGATAATATGTTTTGAAGGTACCAGAGTATATGTATATGCAACAAATATGGGTGTAAGAGACCAAGTAAGATATAAGGGTGGAACACAGCGAGTTTATGCTTACGGAATATTTCCTCAAGATATGAAAGGTAAGCTTACAACAATAGCAAAAAACATGTATGGGCATCTTGATGGCAGAAAAGTAGAATATATAGAAGCTAATGATTCATATAGAGTTATACCTACTGAACAGGTTGATACTATAAATGATGAAGGTGTAGACTTTTAGCAAGGAGGTATAAATATGGAGTCAGAATTAAGTGTCATTGTGGAAGAGTATGTAACACCAACTAATAAAAATGCAAAAATCAGTATAAATAAATTATTAAGCAGATTTAAGAATAGAAATAACACATTTGTTATATTAAAGGGAGCAAGACTATATAATGGGAAGTCATCTATAGTATATTTAGTAGGCAAGGATGAAAATTGTAATATACTTGAAAATCTGTTTAGAGATGGCAGTAAGGGTAATATTAGAATAACTAAAAGAAATAATATAAAGAACAGTTATTTTGATTTTTCAGTTTGGTGTATAATGAGAATAGGCAAAGGACAAATAACAGGAAGCAATATGAATATGTTAAATGACGATGAAGATTATAAATGTTATAAAGTAATTTAAAGGATAGTACAATTATGAGAAAGATAGTAGCTGTTAGATTAGAGAATGATACAACAATAAATATTATTGCAAATGTAAAGAAACCTGAAGAAGCAAGAAATTTAGCAGCTAAACATTTTGCAAGATTAATAGGGGATAAGAACTATGAGATTACAAATAGTTCAAAAATAATATCATCAGAAGATTGGGAGCAGAGCAGAGTAAGCACATCACAGAACGGTAATAAATTATATAAGGTGGCTTTCTATTTAAACAATGTAACACAATGTATAGATATAAGTGCAGTATCAGTAAAAAGCGCATACAATAATGTTAAGATTAAATTCGGTATAGAAGAAAATTTATTCATGATTATATATGATACAACACAATCTATTAAAAAGAAAAGTGCAATGGAACAAGCTAATATTATTTATAGAAACGGAGCAGAAATAGGTAATTTACTAAGAATAACAGCAAATAAAGTTAAAGTAACTGATGAATTAAATTTAGCTAAACCTGCAATAGTAATATTACTAAGTATGATTAAAGATAATTACACTGGAAAGTATAAAATAACAGAAAGTGAGTTAATATCAACAATAGCATGTTTAATATATTTCAATGAACCTTATACTACAACACAAGATATAATAAATGGTAAAGAAGATATAAGCGATATTGACATGATGTTATTTTTATTAAACATATTAAAAGAACAGATATACAATTATAAGAGATTTGAAGAACAGAATAAGAGCAAAGCAGAAAAAGTAAGTAATCATTAAAGATATAAGATATGATAAAATTTTTAAGTTGAGGACAATTAAAATGCAGGAAACAGACATAAAGACAAAAGTAGCATTATTATTGATGACATATGATGGTAAGGGTAAACTAACAAAATTTCAAGATGACATTTATGGATTTGTAGATGAGAACAATAGAGTTAGATTAATAGACTTAATAAATAATAAGATATTTGATGAAGCATATAACATAAGATACATTGGGGATAATGTAATTATACTAAATAAAATTGAAAAGTTACTATATACAATAATATCAGCATCAATTATATTAGACAGAAAGACTTTCAAAATAATTGAAGAGAAAAATTCTGAAATGACAGTATATAATAAGATAATAGTATCAAAGGAAGAAAAAGAAAGTACAGAGTGTATAATATATGATTTACATGGAAATAAATTATGGCAGATAGAAGATAATATATCAGGTGGGCTAGAGATTCAGTGTACAGACAGAGATGATTATTATATAATATCATTTTATGAAAAAAGTATAAGCATTGAAGACTATAGAGAAGCAATTGAAAATGGAAATTGTAACGAGCAATTAGAACAAAGAAAAACAGTATTATTAATAAAATACAATGAAGATAGTAGTGAAAAGCCTATAGAAGTAATATGGAAGTCAAATAAATATGATGTAGAAAACATAGGGTATGGATTATACAAAATATCAGATGTGAAAGACTTCAGTAAGGTTTATGTTTATGACCTAATAAATTTAAGTAAAATCGAATTAGATGTTTAATATATAGCCATGTGTAATAATAATATACATGGCTATTATTATTAATCAATAATTTACAGCATTTTTATATATTAAGTATTAAAAAATATATAATTATTTGTACAAGCAATATAAGGAGGTATAACATGAAAGTAACTATTATTGCTTTAGCTGTAACTGGTGCAGTACTTGTAGGTGCACTAACACTTGGGGTAACAACTGTACTTACAAAGTTAAGGAAGTATCAAGAAAACGAATTAACTGAAGGCTAGTGATTGTAAAAGGGGAATTTTACATAATTCTAGTATGTACAATGATATTTTCTTTATTAGAAACACGATAGTAAAGTGGAGGATAAAAGATAAGATGAATATAGACATAATGAGAACTATTGTGAGCAAGAGTGATAAAAAGAATTTACTTGAAGAAAAACTTAACACACTTAAGGAGTTTAAAGAAAAACCTGGTTTATATAGTGGACATTTAGAAATTACAATATCTACTGGACCTTGTTTTCATGATGAGTGGACAGATAATATAACAAGTGAATTAACAGATGAACTAGTTGATATAATGATTAAATCGCTGAAAAATAGAATAGAAGCATTGGAAAAAGAGATTTATACATTGCAAATTAGGTTAGAAAACGAAAAATAGATAAATACATTAAAGAGTTAGAAAGGATAAATAAAACAAATGGAGAAATCAAGACCAAGTAAAGATGAATACTATTTAGGAATTGCAGAGGCGGTATTAGCAAGAAGTACATGCTTAAGAAGAAATTATGGAGCAGTGTTGGTTAATAATGACCAGATTGTTGGAACAGGATATAATGGAAGTGCTCGTAAAGAAACTAACTGTTGTGACATTGGATATTGTGAGCGTGAGGCTCAGGGGGTAGCTAAGGGGGAGAGATATGAATTGTGCGTAGCTATTCATGCAGAGGACAATGCAATAACTAATGCAGGACGTGAAAAATCATTGGATGCAACACTTTATATTGTAGGTAAAGAACATGAGAGTGGTGCTTATGCAAACCCTTGTCCATGTAAGATGTGCAGAAGAAAGATTATTAACTCAGGTGTATCAAGAGTAGTAGGTTTATTTGAAGTAGATGGCAAGCTTGAAATTAAGGATATTGACATTACAGCAGAGTAATAAATACATAGTAAGGAGTAATACATCATGACTTTAGAAAAAAGAGAACAATTGGATAATTTTAAATCAGTACTAAGTATGATGTATGATACAATAGGTATTGATGAGCTCGTAGCAGAGAAGTCTGATAAAGTATTGATAAGAGTTAGATACAGAAGTGGACGCAACAGAGGAAAAGAGATTTTAGCATTCTTTTGGTATGATATTTCAACTGGAAATTCAGCTGAAGCATATATTAAAGATATGAGAATACTTCCTATTTCTAAAAATATAGCTGTAGTAGAAGAAGCAAGCGATGGAGAAAATTGTTTTATCAAAGTATTAGATAAAAATACACTTGATATTATTGAAGAAACATCAATGAGTATTAGTGATAATCACAAGAAAGTAATAAATAGCATAGTAAAATATAATCCAACATATGGGTATAACATTAGAGAAGATGATGGATATGTGGGTGTAACAGTTCCAGTTGATGGTAGTGGTGAGAAAAATATACACGGACAACCTATTAATTTAGATTACACCTTTAAGATGTTGAAGAAAAACATCTTCATATCTAATGCACAATCAGTAATTAGAATATATGATAACGTTGAAGATATGCATATAGTCAATGAAATAAGATTAGATACTTTTGGTGATGAAATTGTATATTATCCAATATTCAATTCTAAACAGTTAAAAGCTAAGTTACCACAGGTTATATTCATGCACATACCAAGTACTGATAGATTATATGCTTATAGCTTTGATGATAATAAGATTCATGTTGTTAGAGATACAAGATATAAAATAGGAGTATCAGAGTTTATAAGTGAACTTGAAGAGTGTTTGAATACAAGTGACACTGATAGAAAAGAGAAATTTCCTAAAGAATATGCTAAATTCAAAGGAAACTTGGAACAACAGAGAGAATATGAAAGAACACAGTTTGATTTAGACTATAGAAGCTTAACAACTTTAGAAGATAACAAATTTGAGTTTGATAGAGTACAGTATCAAAACGGTTGTTACTTAACATTAAGGACATTATTTCAATGTGTAAAAGAGTATCAACGTGACTATAATGGGGAGAGTAATATAAAATATAGATTTGAACATAACTCTAGAATTGAGAGAGCAAATAAAAGAAAAGAGAGAATGAGAGATATAGATGTAGCTACATCAATGTCATTAACACCTTACAAAATTAAGAGTATGCAACTGATTGATAGGATAAGGGAACTTCAAGATAAAGAGAAACTTGGTAAATTAGTTATTACAGACGAGGTAGTATCCTTTGATGAACTCTTAAAAAGAGAGGGAATACATTAATGATAGATTTACATTAAACTAGTTGACAGCTTTGTGATGCATTCTAACATAATAAGTAACTTTTAATATAAGGAGAGATAACGAATTGAGTTGTAAAGATTTAGACATCGAAAGTAAATTTGCAAAAGCATTTCATAATTTAAGTAACTTGAGATCATTTTATTCTGCTATTTATGAAAGCATGTATAGAGTTGAAAGTGAATCAGTTCAAACAATGGGAGTAAGCTGTAAGCAAATGGTTTATAACAAAAAATTTGTTGAAGGGCTTGAATTTGAAGAACTAATGTTCGTTGATTTACACGAAATCTGTCATGTAGCTTTAATGCACGTATCAAGAAGAAAAAACAGAGACCCTGAATTATGGAATATTGCGTGTGATATTTATGTAAATAGACTACTGGCAGAAGAGTTTAACATTTTACCTGGTGAAACGGCAGATAATGGATTAGTTAAGTTCTTACCTGATGCATTATATTGTGGAACAGTTGACCTTGATAATGATTATGCTGAACGTATATATGAAGATTTATACCAGCAAGCAATTAAGAATGGTTACAATAATAGTAAATTACAGGACATTAAAGATGGAAAGACATTTCATTTTGAATATCATGGGTCAGGGCAGTCTAGCTCACAATCATATAGTTATGGGAAGTCAGACAGACTAAAAAATCATAACAGTACATTTGAAATAGACTTACAACCTGGAACATACAGTTTAGATATCAGTGATGATGGTGCAGACCAGCTTAGTAAAGAAAATGATAATAGAAAAATATTACAGGATGCACGTACTAGATATGAAATGGGCAGTAGATATGCAGGTGATGGAGCAGGGTTATTAAAATTCAAGGTTGATGAGATATTAAAGAGTCACCTTGATTGGAGAAAACTTCTTAGAAAATATTGCATTAAGGCTACTAGAAGTGACACAAGTTTTTCAAAACCTGACAAGCGAATGTATTATCAGAAAGCAATATATCCTGGACAAGCATTGGATGGATTAGGTGAACTTAATGGAGTTAAGGTATGTTTTGACTCAAGCGGTTCTATATCAGATACAGATATAGCTTACTTCTATGGACAAGTTAGAGATATCTTAAAGGAATTTAAGTTAAAGGCAGAGTTAATATACTGGGATACAGATATTGCAAGTTGTGGTGACTTTTCAAACTTTTCTGAAATGAAGAGAGTAGCAGCTTGTGGACGTGGAGGTACAAACCCAGACTGTTTATTTGAATATTTTGACAGTAAAAAGTGTAAAATTAAACCAATTGTAACATTAGTATTTACAGATGGTTTCATTGGTGGAAATCAGAATAAACCAAAATGGAAAAAGAAATACAAAGATACAATTTGGATTATGACAAAGGATTATAGTAAGGAATTTAAGCCAGCATTTGGACAATTAGCAATTGCAAGATTCAGTGATTAAAAATAGTAAAGTACCTGTATTTTTATACAGGTACTTTTGTGAATAAAGGTATATAACATGGAAGGTATATTTGAAATCATAGAGTGTGATGAACCAAACAGTGTAAATATTATGCTAAGCGATAATAAAGAGAGTATAGCAGAGCATATAACAGCATATGAGATTAAAGAAAATAACATTAGTATAATAACAATATACAATGATAAGTTAAATAAATCAATTATTATAAGGACAGAAGATAGATTTAAGTTAAATGCATTTACAGATAGATTTATGAACAATATTTATTTAGTATCACCTTATGATAGTAGTAAGATATCAGTATATAACTTAACAAAAATGACATCACATTGTAAATTATATAAATTACATGAATTTTTATGGAATATATACAATAAAATTTTAGACTCTGGATCAGTTTCTAATGTAGAATACAGTATATTTATAATAATAACAATAACAGTAAGCATACTTATGATAGTATTAGCAATATATAAGATTAGGACATAGTATAATGAAATCGATATCAAACGAAGAATATACAATAAGCATAGAAGATAAGATAAATGATGTTGAAATAATGATGAGTGATAAAATGGAAAGCATAAATAAAAGTATAACATCATATACAATACATCAGAATAATCATAATATAATTAATATAGTAAATAAAGAAATTGATAAAGCATTAAGGATAGAGTATTCAAACGAAGATAGCATATCACTTGTTTATAATGAATGCTTTGATAAAACATATTTAATAGTATATGGTAAAGTCACAAAGACATTGTATTTTAATATAACAAATATGAATGATAAATGTACTTTATTCAAGATAAAGGATAAAATTTCCGGATGCATTTTATTTGAATCTAGTGCACTTATATTTAATATTGTGAACCTACTAATAGTTATAGGAATATTTATAGTATTTAAAAGTACAATTTATAATATATTAGATATAGTAGATAATGAGATGAATGAAATTATCAATCAAATTAGGATACTTGAGCAGATGAACTAGTTATTATATTTAGTATACATTATAATATAGGCATTATATATAACAACAATAATTTTAGTTATAAATGTTGTATGGTTAATTTATCATTTTTGTAAATTTATTAATTAGACTAATAAAATAAAATAAGTAAACAGTAAAGTGCTTTTAGACATTAATTTACTATTAAAGTCTACAAATTTACAATCCATGCTTTGCATGGGTGCTAAAACTTTGGGTAACATATAATTTAAAAATTTAAAAAATTTTTGATGTATTATGAATCATTTGTTATATTATATGCATTCGACTATACATGAATTACAGAATAAAAACATTATTAATGAAACAAGCATTTGATTTTTAGGAGGATATACAATAATGAGAAATGTCGGAGTTGAGTTAGCCATTAATGAGCAAACATTATGTGTGCTAGCAGGAGAGTTAGATAATGAGAACTGTTGGGATGAAAGTAGTGAAACAGAGTTTATAAGTAGTATCATTAAAGACTTAACTGTTGAAATAGAAGATTCTACATATATTTATACTATAAGAGACAATGGAAATTTGCAAGCATGCTTTTTAGATTTGAAAACAGGCAAACATTTATGCGAATATATACAATTATCAGAATTATTAAACATAAATAATAACAATAGTATGGAAGTATTACAAAAAGAAAATGACAGTATAACATTATCTATACTAAATGAACCTTTAGTAGTGAAAGAAATTAAACTTATATCATTCAAAAATAAGAAGTCAATCATACAAATTATAATGTAACACTAAAAAATACTTTATAATTATTTTGAGTTAAATTAAATTTTTTAAAGGAGAACATAAAATGAACTTAGGTAAAGATAGTAACAACCAATCATTAGATGCATTTGACGATATGACATTTGACGATATGACATTTGATGATGAGCCATTACAGAATAACTTTCAGTCAAATAACATACCTAATGAAGATATGGTAAATGTTAATCAGAATTATAACGAACAGAATATGACAAACATACAAGTTGAAATGCAACAAGCAAGTGAAATGAATGCACAAGAGCCTAATATGCAATCACAAATATCAATGCAAAAAGGTAAGGTCAAGAAAGCTAAAAAAGAGAAAGCACCTAAAGCACCTAAAACACCTAAAGCACCTAAACAAAAGAAGAGTAAGCAGCAAAATACAAATCAGACTAATGCAATGATGCTTGGAAATCAACCTGAAGAAGTCTTGGAGAAGAAGAAATTAAACTTAAAGGTTATAATTCCAATAATTGCTTTTGTAGTAATAGCACTAGTATTAGTTATAGTGTTAAATTTACCTAAAAATACTGATAAGCATATAACATTAGCAACTAATACACCTGTAATAAGTAATGATACAGAGGTAGATAATAGTGTTGAAGTAAGTCCAGTTGGGGATAGTACTGCTGATAAAGATAAGGATAACAATACTGAAGTAGTAGATAATACACAGAACGAAAGCAGTGCAACTGTATTAACATTAAACAATCCTATGAAAATAGGTGTAGTTGTTAATACAAAACTTGAGGGAGATACAGAGTACACTGACCATGAATCATATTTGAAAATTGAGTACTCAAACTTTGTATCCGGTTATGACAATGTTAAGGTATATTTGGACGAATACAATGAAACAGCTACGAACAAGATAAACTTACCTGATAAAGATGCTTTTTATGAATCATCTGTTGGTAATGATTTAGTCATGTATGAGATAACAGTAACTGTACCTGATGATTTTCCAACAAATGATGCTAAACATGGATTTACTGGACTAAATCCAGAGTTTAGTTTTGAAATTAAAGGAACAGAAAAAGAGGATGCACTTATAACTAAGTTGTACGAGTTTGCAATTCCTTCAGTATACTATATCGGAAGTGATACATCAGAGTTTACTATTGGAAACACATATACATTGAGATATATGACTACAATGCCAATGGAATTAAAGGCAGAAGGTTATAAATTAACATTTATATATAGCAATGATGGTAAAAGTGAGAGATATGGATTACAAAGTTTAGACATACCAAGCAATAAAGATGTAGTTGAAATGACAGAAGAAACTGTAGAGGCACTTACTGAAGAGACAACAGAAACTGAAGTAAACGACGAAGAACAAAAAGCTGAATAAAATGCTGTAAATAACAGTAAAAGACTTAAATCGCTGCTTTCTAATTATATTGTAATATACAATGTAATTTTAGTTAGAAAGCAGTGATTTTATGTTAATTGGAGCAATAAGAGATTTTAAGGACACTATATTTATTGAAAAAGAGCATAGTAAGTCAGATAGACAGTATATGAGAAAATTACAAGAGTCATTAAAAATTGACCTATTGAAAACCGCTGAGGAATTTAATATTGAGAGAAAAAGCATTGAAGCACACCTTAACAAAGTAGATTCAATGACTATAAAGGATAAATACCTAATAACAAAATGTGAAGAGTTACTTGAGTCATCTAGTAAGTTAGCAAAGAAATTGACAAAGTATCAAAATGAGAAACATATAAAATGCACGAGATTCAAAGAAATGTACACAATATATTTATTAATATCAGAAGCTAATCGTAATATAAGCATAATGAGAAGCTATGCAACACAATTTAATAAATATAACAGCAATAATTAATAGCAGCCAAGTTTAATAGGCTGCTATTATTTTTAATTGGAGGTTAATATGAAGAAGATACATAAACAAGAAATTTTAGAGATGCAACCTGTTAAATTAGATGAAAGAGTGCAGATATATAAAGGAGATGGCTTTATATGTATTAAGAATACATATATTTATGGCATGGTTGCTACTTTAAGAATTAATAACAAGAGTAAAAATTATGATATTAAGCCTAATCTATTATATAAAATCAATACAGGATATAAGGGAGTACATATAAAGTGTAAGTTTGACGGTCAAGATATAATAGAAAACAGAAATAATGAAATAAGTACATATACTGAAGTCAAAAGAAAAGATAACAAAGCTAAGGATGTATTTGAGGTATTAGCACTAATATTTGATGTTGTTGCTGATATTTTCTTTTAAAGTCATGTTTCATATACTTACTGATATAATATGTAAATTAAAATATGATTATTGATTTTATAAAAGAAAGGCGAAAGATTTATGAGTAGCAGTAACTTACCTTCAATTACAGTTGACACATTCACTAAAATAGTGGAAATGCAGTTCAGAGAGCAGAACTTCAGACCAATTTTCGGTTTGGGCAAAGGTGGTATTGGTAAAACAGAGTCTATTATGGACTTAGCTAAAAACAAGTTACATATAGGATATGTGGATATTCGTTTGTTACTTTATAGTGAAACAGACTTAAAGGGTATTCCTTATCCTAGTGAGGACCATACAAGAACAATTTGGTTACAGAATGATATTCTTCCTACTGTTGAGAAGGATGGACCAGTTGGTATTCTTGTCTTTGATGAAATTACTTCTTGTGCAAGAAGTGTAAGAACAGCAGCTTATCAATTATTAAATGAACGTAGACTTGGTGAATATGTACTTCCTGATGGTTGGATGGTTGTATGTCTTGGTAACGGTGAAGAAGATGGTGGAGACTACCAAGGTATGGAAGGTAACTTTGCAAATAGATGTTCAGTATTCAATGTGGTTCCAGATGTTGAAGCATGGAAATTATGGGCACATAGTCATAATATAAATCCACTTGTCACTGGTTATGTATCTTGGAAACCTGCTGATTTACATAGCTATGACCCTGAAAATGAGACAGAGTTGCTATTTGCATCTCCTCGTAGCTGGACAGCTGTAAGTAACATTATAAATATAAATGGGTTTAATGCAGATGATGACGTAATCTGTAGCAGAATTGAGTCTAACCTTGGATTAAGAGTAGGTCAGCAGTTCATTGCTTTCTGTAGATTTAAGGATAAGACAGTAGACCCTAACAGAATAGTTTATAACGGAGAGAAACCTGTTATTCAGGAGCAAGAGGTATTATACATCACAATTTCAAGTGTAATCAAGATTGTAGGTGATAAGGCAATCAGCGAGTTACAGAATCAAAATGGCGTAACACATGATACAATTCTCATGATGGCTAATGCACTTAATTGGATTCTTTCCTTAAATAAGGAATATGCAGTTATGGGATTTAAAGACTTAATCAGTTATAATAAGACAAGTATTAGAGGAATTATTATGACACCTGAGTTCTTGAAAGCATGTCCTGCATTACCACAGTTTGCAAACCAGAATAAAGAGATATTCAGATAATGGAAGATTTATACAATATATTAAAAATGACA
>ULNH01011370.1_pt1 | contig 58695 bp, 56 predicted proteins | sample 1951871 | NCBI WGS metagenome assembly ULNH01 (sample SAMEA4835572, study PRJEB28245) | human gut metagenome | biome: gut microbiome; material: fecal sample | place: Denmark | collected 2008 | reverse complement strand
TCCTTCCTTATAATATACATTCAAACTTTTTTCTTTACTATCACTTATTGAAGTTATCGATTCATTAATCGTTTTTTGGATTTTTTTGATAATGTCATCTTTATCATTAGTGATTGATATTGTCATATCACTGAGCGCTAAATTATTGTTAAGATAACCCATGTTAGTTTCAATTTCAATTATTTTTGAAAGCACTTCTGTAATATTTTTACCTTTTAAATCCTCCTCAAGGATTACCATTTTGCCTTCATCATTTAATCCTTTTATCGATATTACCTCGTTTTTTTCATTTATAACCATTTCTATTTCTGGATTTACGTCTATTTCAATAATTGCTGAATATTGTTCAACTTTATTAGTTGAAAATATCAATACAATACCTACTACTATAAAAAGTGCGATACAAGCAAAACATGAGGTAAATTTAAACAAGTTTTTCTTAAAAAAACTAACTTTACTATGGCTGTTTAAAGCAACATTTTTAAATATTTTTTCTTTTAAGTTATCACTTGGCTCATAATCAGGATTTTTATTGATATTATTTTTTATATATTTTTCAAATCTATCCATTTTTACACACCTTTCGTAATTTTTCGATTCCATCGTAATACAATCCCTGTACTTGGCCAATGGTCATATCCAAAGTTAGGGATATTTCTTTAAACTTATAATCATAAATAAAGCGCAAAATCATGATTCTTACAGTAACTTCATCAAGAAATTCCTCAAATAAATCTATCATATCTTGATGACCATCGTTGCTGCTTTTGGCATTATTCACACTTTCTTCATCAGTAAGGCTATTCTCATCTTTTATTCTCGTAACATAATTACATGCAGTGTTACGAGCTATAGCACAAATCCACTCTTTGAATTTTCCTTTATCATTGTAGTTTTCAATACTATTTAATATTTTTAAGAAAACTTCGTTCGTTATATCTTCGGCATCTTCTTTTGAACGTGTATACGAGTAAGCTATATGATAAATTAGTTTAACATAGTCGTCGTATAGTTTATTAAAGGCCTCTTCATCTTTATCTTTTAACTTCTCGTAAAAACTTTTCATGCTAAAGATTTCCTTTCATTATACATAACACAAAAAATGTCAAAATTATTCCATTATTTATTTTATTATAACATATTTTCTATAAAACTTATACAAAAATACTAAAAAGGTGAAAAACTTCTAATTCGCTTTTCACCTTTCCCCTAACACTATTTTTTTAAAATAGCTTATTTTATTTGTTTTCTTTATTCAAACTAGAATCTAAAATAGATTTTTTCAAAGCATCTTTTTGAGCGATTAAAGCTGCTTGTGCTTTTTCTAAATCATCCTTATGAGCTGCTTCAAAGTCTTCAAAGAACTTATCTTTAGCAGCATTCATAGCGGCTTCAATTTCGCTCGTTTTAGTTTTTAAAACACTATTAAAATCAAAACTTGCTAATAGTTTATCAACTTCATCAAATTGTTTTTCAACATTTTTTAATGTAGCAATAAGAGCATCAAGGCTCTTTACAGCAGCATTACCTGCTTCAACATAAGCTTGTTCCATTTTTTCATATGCATCTTTTAATTCAGCAAGTTTAATTTCCGCAGTTACTTTTAAATCACCAATTTCAAGACTTGCAACATATGATCTTTGTTCAAGATATTCGATTTTAGCTGCACGCATTTCTACAAGAGCTTTTTGATAAGCTGAATCTGGAGAAATTAAAGTATCATATTTTAAGTTTTCAAGTGTAGTTACAGCAGCGCGATATTGATCAACTACTTTTTTATAAGCAGCATATACAGTGCCATATACACTACCTAACTCTTCAATAATTTTAACTGTTTCTTCTCTTTCAGCAAAACTTATTTCATACTCTTTGGCTTCAAAGTATAATTTTTTCATATCTTCAGAAATAAGTATAGCTGTTTCCATTCTTGCAACTGACAAAGCTTTTAATAAATCCTTTTCAGACATTGCTTCTACTTCTTCTTCAGTAAAAGTAGAATTATCCAAAACTAATTGCTTTAATTCTGCTATTGCAAGAGCATTAATTTGTTCTATATTTGCTTTAATGCCACTTTTATCAAAGTAGTCTTTAGCAGCATTTTTTACTTTGTTAGCTAATTCATTAGCGTATTCCGTGTTACCTGAAACAGAAATTTTAACATTGTTATCGCTAACAGTTGTTTCGCCTTTAACGATGTAACCTGTTTCTGTACAAACATTTACGATAATTTTAGTAGCTTCTTCTACATCTTTACCAACGATTGCTTCGCCAGCTATTATAATACTACCATCATCATTTAATGCAGATACAGATATAACTTTCTGTTCTTCATCAACCATTAATTCGATACTAGGGTTAATGTCTACTGTTACTCTTGATAATTCTGCTTCTGTTTTTTTACCACAAGAAGTAGCTATTAAAGCAAACATTCCCACAATCATAATAAGACTTAAACATTTAAAAACTTTTTTCATACTTTTCTTCCTTTCAAATTAGTAAGTTTTCTATTTACATTATACATAACACAAAAAAATTAAATTTTATTCTAAATTTTTTTATTTTTATTTAAAAATATCTTCTTCATCTATAAAATAGTGAGATACCGAAAAACATGCTATTTTATTACCGAGCATATTAGCATAGGCTATTTGCTTTTCTAAACGTTTTTTTGATGTATATCCATCGCTAGCAAATAATTCAATATTAAGAATGAAATTTGCTTTTGAATATTTTAGGCACTTCTCTCTTATTTTAGTATTTCTTTCAAAAATTTCTTTATACTCTCTTTCTTTAGGATCGGCCTCACAACCACCAAAACCATCTTGAATCATAAAATAATCTATTTCTCTAAAATTTACATTTTTAAAGAAATTTTCCCATTCAGTTACACAATTTTTATGATTTTTTAAAAAAGCTGAAGAATTAAAAGGGGAAATATAAAATGGCATTTGAGGATTAATGCTGTTAATATCTTCGAGTAATTTATTTAAGTGTTTTGACCAGCTTTTATAGTAACTATGCGGGTTTGAAAACATCTCATTAGCATAATAAATACCATCTATTTCGTACTTTGTCAATATTTCTTTTAACACATTTGATTCTTCTTCGTAAAAAACATTCATTACGTCACTACGATATCCATGATCTTGATAACTCCACCAATATGAGTCATTCGGTAGACCTACTATAATTTTTATATTAAAGTGCTTTGCAGCTTTTAGCATTTTCTCTAAAAAATCATTATATTTTTTGGGAAAATTAATCAAAGAATCATAATAACATACTTCAGGTGTACCATTATCAAATTTAGCTATATTTTGAATAATAAGTGTATCAATTCCAATATTATTTAGTTTAGTGAAATGTTCAAAAATGTCTTCCTCATTTTTTTCATAGAAGGCCCATGGTTGTAAAAAGTCAATTGTTGGTTTGTTATCATTTTCGTAAAAAGTTTCTTTTTTAGTGCATCCAAATAAGAGGACAAAAAGCACTATGGCGCTGATGCTGAACATAATGCTTTTCATTGTTTTAAAGTTTTTATTTTTCATTGGTTTCACTTATCTTGCATGCCTTAGATAATAATATGATAATAAGTGGAACTAAAATTGCTTGAACAACAATTCCAACTAATCCTGTAATTATTTGTCCATATACAAGACCTACGTTAAGTACAGTATAGTTGCTAAATACAGCAACAGCAAGTATAAATACTAGTCTTCCCACAACTTGTGTAGTTAAAACAGCAGGGAAAGCTAAAATAGGATTTTTAGCTATTTTAGAACTCATCAAACCACTTATCAAACCAAATACTGCAAGTTCGACAACCATAAATGGTAATCTAGTAAGAGCAGGCATAGGAACACCACCCCCAAGTGTTAATAAATAACTTGCTAGAGGACTTAAAACACCAATCATAATTCCCCATTTATAACCTAAAATACATCCACCGATAATTACTGGTAAATACATAGGTAGTAATAACATTCCGCCTTTTGAACCTACAACAAGGTGAACCAATTGTGGTAAAATAACTGAAGCAGCTATTAAAGCAGTACTAATTAATGTTTTGATAGTAATTTTTGTTTTAACAGCTATTTTTTTTCTTTCAAGTAGTTTTTCAATCATTATGTACTCTCCTTTTTAAAACACTATTAAACTTACCTTTTTACTTCTACATTATATCACAAATCTATGAATTTGTTTTGGAATACACTTTTCTTGTGTAAATAATCTTATGAATAAATTTTTCTATGTATATTATCTTAATCAAGATTTTTAAAACAAACCATTTGTTTTATAGTCATTTAAATGTGCTTTAGGATAAATTAATATCATAAGCTTTATTCTTTTAATTCTTGGGTTGTATGAACACATTTAAATAAATAAAAAAATTATTTATTTTCTTTTTGCTTAATTTATTATTCTCTTAATTTCGTTGTTTAATTTTTTTAAAATCCCAATTTCTTGATTAGTAAAGCCAATTATTTTGCTTCTATATAAACATTATGATTTTTGATGTCATACGAATAGTCCAACTAATGTCCATCTCAAGTCGTGAAAAGTTCTTAGTCAAAATTTTAAATTCATAAGCATATTCATCTTTGCTTTCAATTTTCTTCTTTCTCCATCATACGCTCCTTTCCTAAATAATTCAAGTAATTATGGACTAAAAATATTATTAAGTGCAGAAAGAAGAGAAAGTAAAAAACCAGCTAACCTAATTTAAATATGGATTAACTGACTTGATGATTAATTATATTGTTTTTTATATTTTGCTAATTCTTCTAATAATTTTATATATTCTTCATTGCCTTTTAATTTAACAAAATCTCCACGTTGTAAATCATTCCAAAGGGTAAAAGATTCATTACCATATGTTTTTGTATTACCTGAATATGAAATTTGTTCTCTATCATCTTCAATGTGATTAAATAACAAAGATGTATGTTTAAAAACTTTTGGTCTACTATCACTTTCTACAGCACATTCACAACATATTTTGATATGATGTAATGCCTTTTCTATATTATCTAATTTTAAATAATCAATTGCAATAAATCTATTTACTGTTTTTATGTACCATAATACTTGTATTGGGAAATCCTTGTTTTCAAACATTATTTGACAAACTTGGTTAAATTTATTTAATGCAATTACCATTTCTTTTAGTGAATAAGTTTCATTTTTTCTCATATCCATAAGTTGATTCCAGAAATCACCTATAATACCACATATTTCTAGTTGGCAATATTTTGTCAATTCATCCCCATCTAGCATATATGACGAATAATAGTCTTTCTTAAGTTTTGGTTTAATATAATTATTAAATATATCTTTTAATTTTATTTTATCTTTTTTATGTAAGTATAACCAAAATAACTTATCATATGCTTTATCTTTTATCTCTTCATCATACGAAAGTCTAACAAGTCGTTCAAGCACTTCAATTCCTTCATCAATTATTGATTTATCTTCATTATGTGCCGCACTACAAGAATCTGCATACATAAGTTGAACCTTTTCAATATGTGGGTATTTTTCATACATTTTTTTCATATATTCATAACACCCAACATTATCACCCTTTTTATTATATTTTCGATAAGTTTCATTTATTTCTTCTACTATTCTATCATTTTTAAATTTATCAGTACCTAACAAATAGTCAACTGTAACATTGAACACATTTGCTATAAGTGGTAGCAAAGTAATATCAGGATAACTTACTGATGTCTCCCATCTTGATACTGCTTGTGTTGATACACCTAAATATTCTGCAAGTTCCTCCTGAGACATCTTTTTCTTTTGTCTTAGTTCTTTTATTATTGAACCTATATTCATAATATTTTCTCCTTTATTAATGTATTGTAATGGCCAATTACACTAATATTATATATTGTTTAATTGCGAATAACCATAACTCATTTGATGATAAAAAATCAATCAAAGCGCGATATTACTATTATTATAATATATTTTCATAATTTTTACTAGTATTATATTGCATATTAGTTCTAATTTCTTCAATTGACTATTTTTCCTCCCACCTTAAAATACCCTATATTCAACTCTCATTAATTAAATATAACTACTAATATCTCTAGAAAATAAAAAATTGTTCCAAATATGGAACAAAATTTACAAAATAGGTTGTAAAACCTCTATATTTCTACTATAAATATGATTACTTATAGACACTTTCAAATCCCTAATTGCTACGATATCTATCTTTTTATAAGGTGTGGGGGTCTATAAGTCTTTCCTATAATCCCATATTTCTTTTATACGTATCAATTAATGCAACAATACATTTCTTATCCATAACCGAATCATTCATTTTAATTTCGTATTTATGTCTTTGAATAGGCAAACATTTATTTATATCATTTAAAATATTTGATATCAAAGGAATAAAGAGAGGATACTCTTCGTCAGATCCATATATTCCTATAATATGTAATTTGCTAATGAATGCTGGATAATTCGCTTCATTATTATTAAAATAGTTTTGCATTCTTTCCATAAGTGTAAAATACAGTGAAGGTGGATTTCCACAATACATAGGAACCACAAAAATTATTTTATTATACTTAATACTATTATCAAGTAAATTATAAATATCATCATGTCGATACTTGCATTTATTGATGGTCATACATTCATAATTGCATTTATTACATGAATTAATAAACAAATCTTTAAAACTAATGAAGGTATCAAATTCATTCATCATGTATTTTATAATATTTTCTGAATTACCATTTGATCTTGCACTAAACGATATATAAAGATTTGAATTCGTATTTTTAGGAAGTGGAGTATTATTTGAACTATTTTCAAATATTTGATCTAATGTTAAAGTATATTTATCAATTAGTATCATTAATTTATCGTAGCTTATTTCGTTAATACCTTTTTCTATTTTATTAATAGTTGTTTTAGAAGTATATCCAAGTTCTTTAGCAAACGCTTCTTGACTTAACCCCTCATTTATTCTTATCTGTTTTATTTTATCGCCTAATTTACTCATTATTAGTTATCTTTAATACTTTCTCATTATTTTTATTGAATAATTCTTTTTCTTTGTTTGCTTCATTATTTAATATAATTAATCTTGTTTGTGGAGGTATATTTTCTTCTATAAGTTTTGAATTGTAAAATTCCAAATTAGAAAGTATTGCAAGCTCAATTGTTGAAGCGTAATCTCTAACATTTCCATCTTTACTAGGATTAGCCTCTCGCCACTGTTTTGCAGTCATACCAAATAAAGCCACATTTAATATATCTGCTTCACTTGCATAAATTTCGTTTTTTTGTTCGGTTGTTAAATTTACTGTTATTAAATATTTACTTACCGCCTCAGTGTTTATTAAGTAGTTTAACTTAACGATTAATCGTTGCCCTTGCCATTCTAATTTATCGCTTTCCAATGATTTTAATCTTTGAAATTCCTTTATTATATATAACTTAATTTCAGGAGAAATCCATGAAGCAAATTCTAAAGCTATATCCCTATGAGCATATGTTCCTCCTCCATATTTTCCTGCTTTTGATTTAATCCCTATTGCATTTGTAGATTTTATCCATTTTGATGGTGTCATAACAAAAGAATTGCGTCCATATTCTTTTTTAAAGGTGTCGAATTCGACGCGGTTAAAATTTGGATTATTTAACGTTTCCCATAAACCAATATAATCAATTGTATCCTTTAATCTCATCCAATTTTGAATAGGATATCTTGGATCATCATTATTTAAAAATTTTGCTATATCTGTTAGACTAACATAATCGTCATCACTAAATCCTGTGATAGTAATTTCTTTATCTTTAACAATTATTTTACTCATATTTGATACCTCCTATCACCTATATCATACCATAAAGTTGATTATTAATCAACCAAATCAAATTAAAAAAATAAGCCGTTTTAGATGACTTATAGATACATTCTAATGTGTGCAACTACCTGTATTATTACAATTTGCTTACAATTTGCAAAAATGCGTACACTCCCTAAAATGCACCCCAGAAGTTAGACAGAAAAGAAAAACCTTTGGAATGCATTCCTTATTATACCACTTTTTTAATTGACTTTTACATCAACGATTACAATGCTGGCATCATCCGTTGCTTTTTCAGAAGAGTAGAAAATAAATGTTTCAAATTGACTGTCATTTTTCATACTGACTAATTTATTATAGTTTTGATATTTTTCTTTCAATTGCTGTTCTATAGACGATATTTCATCGCTTTCGTCCAACCAATAGAATTCGATGTATTCATCGCCTTTTATGGCTGTTAGATGCGTTCTCAAATAATCATTATTATGAATGGTTTGGACATTAACTTCATAATTCTTGCTTTGAAGATTTTTCTGCATTTCACTGCGTTTAGGGTAGTAAATACCTTTTTCATTTCGACCACACGCAGTCAAACCTAAAACACAAACAAAAATTAGGACAATCATTATCAGTTTTTTCGTATAATTATACTCCTCATAAATTCCGATTTTTCTAGTATATTAATTATTATACCACATTTTTCTTTTTCAATTTTGGTCTCACATCATTGACAAATCAACAATGACAAGAAATCATACTATCAATAAATTTTTTTATACAATTATTTTCAATATATCTCATAATATAATGTTCATAATTAAGATGCTGTTTTATGGTATATGAAATACTAGACTACTTATATGAGAGAAAAATATAAAATATTTATAGAAACATATACCATCTTATTTTCCCCTATTAAGTTTTGTAGGCATATTAAATATTACATCTTCTATCACTATTATACTGCAAATCAATCCATGCGTTAGTTCTTTAGTACAAACATTTCTATATGGAAAAAAGACCACTATTTCTAGTGATCTATTCATCATATTAATTTAATATAGCTTTTATATCATCAAGCATATCTTCAGTTAATGGTACTATTTCATTATTTTCAATTGCTTGTTTTTGTATAAGTTCTTTTTCTTTTAATCTTTCATATGTTCTTAAATCAATAGTATTGAAAAATTCTTCTTTACCATTTAAAACCAGATAATAATAATAAGTTTTTTGGTTTTCATTTAAACCTAATCTATGAATTCTATCTCTTGATTGCAACATATGAACAAGATTGAAAGTATATTCAAAATAAATAGCGTAATGACAATTTTTGTGCAATGAAACTGACTCAGCTAATGTGTGTGGATTAGTTACAAGAACCTGTATTTCCCCATTTTTAAATTTTCTTATTATTTCATCTCTTTCTTTATGAGAAGTAGCACCATATAAACACGCAGCATTAATACCATTATCATTTAAAGTATTAACTAAATATTTTATTGTATCTACAAATACACACCAACAAATTACAGAATGATTATTTGAAGTTAATTTATCTACTAATTCTATACCTTTAGTAATTTTTCTGCCTCTTCCCATTGACTTAATAAAAGATCGCTCTTCTGGTGTAAAATATTCATCATTATAAAACTCTTCATCTACATTAATATTTAATACCTCAGAAGCATTTTGATTTAAAATCAATTCAGGGTTAGACGACGCTTGCAATAATCTAATATATTTTAATAATATATTACCTTATATGTTCTCTATTTTTATAATTCAATATGATTTGGATTTATATATAAGATCAATTTTTTTTGAATATGTTTTTTAAGAAAAATGAACACTTTTTATAGGGAGTTTTTTCGTTCGATTTGCACTTTTTATGATGAGTTAGTTTTATTACTTGGTGTATACATTGCTGATGTAAGCCATTATGTTGAAAGTTGTTCATTACTTGATGACGAAGCGTATAAAAGATCGTTTAGCATCTACTTACCCGATAGAGTCATTTCTATGTTACCTGAAAAATTATCAACAGTATATTCTTCAGCAATTAATGAATATTCTTTATCTAAAACAACTAAAATTCTATTTTCAGAAAATTCATAATTATTTGAAATTTCTTCTATCATCGACTCGTTAATATAATAATCATTAGATTGTGAATTGGCCGATATTTTTATATTTGTAAAACCAAAAAATATTACAAGTAAAAATACTAAATTTGTTATAATAAATAATTTTTTAAATATTCGCATTAATGATACTCCTTATTTAAGAATTTTTACATTTATAATATTTTGACAATCTTTTTTTTCAACTTCAAGTGTTACTATGCCAAAAGAAAATGCATCACCATATCCTTCAATTAATTCTAATTCTAAAAAAAGATCAGTTCCACTTATAAATAAATTCTTTATATTTATTTCATTTCCAGTTTTATTAGATCTAATATTATAAATAATTAGTGAATTATTTTTAAAAAACTGTTCATCATATTTTTTAAAATTATTATTTTCATTTAATGAATATGTATTCAATTCATCAACTTCATTAACTAAAATTACTTCAAATAAATTTCCAAAATAATCTACATGATTATTTACATCCATTATGCCTATTTTATAATTTATATCCATTTTTTTCTCCTTAGAATCAACATCATTATTAGTTAACTCTGTACTTAATAATTCACTATCATCTTTTTCTTTTTCACTTTCATTATTACATCCAACAAGTACTATGCTTAAAATAAGCATCATAAATAATACAATTATTCTTTTCATTTTTACTTTTCATCTCCTTTCATTTTAAATTTAGTTAGTATACTTTTGGCCGTATACTATGGACAACTAACTCTTTGATGATACGTTTTAATACTAAATAAATTAACATACTAGTACCTCCCCATACTGTCTTTTATGTTTTATCACTATTATTATATGAACTTTACACATAATAATATATTTTTAGGCAAAAAAAGCCCCCTTTTCCTAAGAGAGCTTGTATCTAGTTAGTATATTTTTTTCTTAAGAGTGTATTAAAGCAGACTTAGGAAATATTAATATATTACAACTTTATATTACCATAATATGGAAAATAATGCAAGTACTTTATTTAAGAATTTTAAGTAAAAAAAATTAATAATTATGAAAGCGTTAATATATCGCCAACGTTCTCTTCTTTATGCTTTTACCTATATTTACTCCTACTTTTGATAAAGAATTGACAAAGGCCTTAAAATCTGCTTAAAAGTTGGTAATGATACTAATATTCAAATCCCCTTGTTCCTAAAATTTGAAATTAGTTCAACTCCCCCAGTCTAGCCGTAAAAAAAGAAGGGTGGGCTCCTTCGTACAGCTCTACACTTTTGAATAAAAAAAGAGCTATTTTCAGCTCTTCATCATAGTGAAACTATGGATTTTTGCGAAAATAGCTTTTTTTTTAAAAGTCTACAAAAGACTTTTTGACCGACTTTAATGGTGCGGTTGATCGGACTCGAACCGACATGTCCTTATGGACACTACCCCCTCAAAGTAGCGCGTCTACCAGTTTCGCCACAACCGCAAGGATATACCTCATATATTATAGCATATCTACCTTATTTTGTCTTAAAAAATGATATCATCTATGTCAATATCTGTCACATTATCATCGATGTAAACATCCATTTCATCTCTTGATGAAAGGCCCATTTCCATCTTTTCAAAAGGTAATTTAAAATATATGGCTGTACCTTCTGCTAAAACTTCATGGTTCATATTGACGATAACACCTTTTCCTTCGAAGATGCGTTTATTTTCTTTAGTTATCTTACCTATTACAAAAAGTGGTTCATTCAAAGGAACAATTTTACGATAAGTAATATTCAAATGTGTTGTTACACCGAGCATATACGGGCTCGTTATCCAAATAGCTCTACCTATGGTTTCATCAATTAAAGCTGATATAACACCACCATGCATGCGATTAGGATAACTTTGATGTTCATTTTTACCCTTTAAAACCCCCACTACAACACCATTTGCCATTTCATAAAAGGCTGTTTTTAAACCTAATTCGTTATCTATACCACATACTAGACAATCATGACTATTATATTGTTTTTTTAAAACTTTCATTTCATATTACTCCTTTTCGTAAATATAATATTAAGAGAGGGGATTTTTATGAATAATAATAACTATAACTTCAATAATCCCTCTTTTAAAGACTTTGCGGGATGGCTTTATAAATTATCCCCAACCGAATTTGTTACTTTAGGGACTATAGCCGGTTATTTAATCTCTTATGGTTTAACTGTAAATGAACAAAATTCTATTGGAAACTGGTTAGAGATGGTTGGCCAGATTATTTTAACTTTCAATGCTCAAGAAACAACTTTATCTAATGCAAGTTCCCAAAATAACTATAACAAAATTATTGATAGATTAAACGAACTTGAAAAAGAGTTAAAGAGTATAAAAGACAACCATTCTTAATACTCTCGTTCTTTTTCTCGCGCAATATCTTTTGCTTTAATTGCTTCTCTTTTGTCATATAATTTTTTTCCTTTAGCAACACCTATTTCTAGTTTTGCTTTTCCTCTTATCAAGTGAACATTTAAAGGAATTAACGTAAAACCATCCCTGACCGTAGCATTTTGAAGTTTTAAAATCTCTTTTTTATGGAGAAGTAAAGTACGCGTTCTAAGAGGTTCATGATTAAAAATATTTCCTTGATCATATTTTGCAATATTCATGTTAGCGATATAGCATTGGTTATTTCTAATATAACAATAAGCATCTTGAATGTTGACTTTATTAGCTCGTATTGATTTGATTTCGGTACCTGTCAAAGCGATTCCTGCTTCAACAGATTCCGTAAAAAAATAATCATGATGAGCTTTTTTATTTTGACATATTATTATCATTTTATCATTCATAACGATTTGCTCCCTTAACAATAAAATTAATTTCTCTCAAATCCTTTGAAGCAGATTCCACAATCACTTCTACCTTATCGCCCATCTGAAATTGTCGTTTTTTGCGTTTTGAACTCCATAATAGAAGTTCTTCATTAAAGGTGTAATCATTACTATCAAAAGTTGAACTTGCAACAAGTCCTTCGATTGTGTTTGGTAATTCAACATAAAATCCCCATTTAACAACACTTGATATTACCCCTTCAAAAACTTCACCAATATAATTTTCCATATACTCAGCTTTTTTCATATCTGCAACAGATCTTTCTAGCTTTTCAATCGTTTTTTCTTGCGCGCTAATATGGGTTGCTATCTCCCCCATTAAAATCTCAGTATTTTCAGAATATGAATCATGATTCAAATAATACTCTTTTATTGCGCGATGAACCATTAAATCGGCATATCTTCTAATAGGTGATGTAAAATGAGTATAGCATTCACTAGCTAAGCCATAGTGACCTAGATTTTTGTTAGAGTATCTCGCTTTAGCCATACTTCTTAACATCAAATCATGAATAATTGATCCTTTATCATCATTAGATGATGTAGCTAGGAGTGTTTGTAATTGTTTTGGATGAGGAGTAACACCTTTACGAGGAAAAGTGTATCCAAGAATACGGGCAATCATTGTAAATTGCATTAATTTATCAGCTTTAGGTTCTTCATGAACTCGATAAATACATGGAAGTTCTGCGTAATTCATACTCTCCGCAATTGTTTCATTGCATACTAACATGAATTCTTCAATCATTTTTTCACTAATTCCTCTTTCAAAAGGAATAACATCAACGGCTTCTCCATAGGCATTAAGTACAATTTTTGCTTCTGGTACTTCAAAATCCAAGGATCCTCTGGCTTTACGCATACTAGATAAAATTTTCATAAGCTGCGATGCTTCATCTAGCATTTTTTGTAAACTACTGTTATATCTATCGCGTTTTTCAAAAAATTCATTTACATCTTGGTAAGTTAATCTTTCTTTACTGTTGATTATACCTTCAAAAACTTCATGACTGATAACTTTACCAGTTTTATCTATTTCCATTTCACAGGCCATAACTAAACGATCTTCATGTGGTTTTAATGAACAAAGACCATTCGATAATTTTTCAGGTAACATAGGAATGACTCTATCGGGTAAGTAGATGCTAAACGATCTTTTATACGCTTCGTCATCAAGTAATGATCCACTTTCAACATAATGGCTTACATCAGCAATGTATACACCAAGCAAATAATTACCATTAGAAAGTTTTTCAACATTAATCGCATCATCAAAATCTTTAGCGTCGATTCCATCAATCGTAACGATTAGTTTATGACGCAAATCTCTTCTTTTTTCGTAATCTTTTTGAGAAAGTTCATTAGGAATTTTCTTTGTTGTTTGGAGAATAGTATCACTAAATGTGTCGCTCACTTCAGCTGATTTAACTAACATCGTGATATCAATACCAATATCCTTGGAGTTTCCTAAGATTTCTACCACTTCGCCTGAACATTCGCCATAACTACTGTAATTTGTAATTTTCGCTTTTACTTTGTCACCGATTTTTGCTTTATCCAAAAACTGATTTGTTTTCAAAATAACTATTATGTCTATTTTTGCATCATCAGGAACAACATAAAGAGTTTTATGGTGTTTATTAATAGTGCCATATATGTAAGCCCTTGATCTTTTAAGGATTTTTTCAACTTTTCCAGAATATCCTTTAGAATCCTTTTTAACCGTTACTAAAACTTCGTCACCAGAAATAGCCGTCAAAGTTAAACCTTCCGGAATAAAAATATCTTTATCAAAAAGGTCAGTACTAACAAATCCATACCCCTGTTGTTTTACATCGATAATTCCTCTTGCTAGAGCAAGCCTTTCAATTAAATCAAATTCTCCAACTTTATTATGAGTTATAATTCCTAAGTCTTCCAATTCGTTTAACGTTTTGACTAGACTAACAAATTCCTTTGAAGAATTGCGAGAAAGCGCTATAGCTAAATCATGAGCATTCATTTTTTTATAATCATCATTTTTCATATAGCTTATAACCATTTCTTTAAGATCCATATTAACCCTCCTTTCGTATTAAAAAGGGCAATAGTCATTTGACCATTAGCCCTTTCATCATTATAATTAATAGAAATAAGATAAAAAATTAAATAAATTAATCTTCAATTTTTTAGTATAATCTAGGAATTAATGCAAGTAATAAAGCGACAACAAAGAATAAAACAGAAAGTATCGCTGTAACTTGGTTAATTCTTTTTTCTAATCCTCTTTGTTTTTTGTTCGCGAATAACTCTGATTTTTCACCAGAAAATGCTGATGTAGCATCATCTTTAGAGTTTTGTAAAACAATAACAACGATTAATAATAATGAAATCACTAATAAAATATAATCTAACCAATACATAGTTTTCCTCCAAAATAATTGATACGATAATTTAACATTAGTATTATACCATATGTGACTTAAAAAAACAAGTAAATAGTAATATTTTTTATTTATTTTATCGTGTTAAAAAGGAATTTTATCTTTTTTCAAGTAAACAAATTGTTTCAACAGCGGCTGTTTGTGGAAACATATCGAGAGGTTGAATAGTTAAAATATGGTATTTACTATTTAAATGATTGCAATTTTTAGCGAGAGTTGCAGGGTTACAAGAAATATACACCAATTTTGAAACGGGATTATTTTGTAAATAGCGAATAAAATTAATATCTAATCCTGTACGAGGTGGATCAACTATTATAACATCAGCATTAAATCCTTTTTTACTGAAATTATGCATATGTGGCAAAATATTACCTGAATAAAAAGACGCATTTTTTATATTATTAATTTCTGCATTCTTTTTGGCATTAGTTATCGCTTCTTTATTAATGTCGATTCCTCTTACTTCCTTTACATGAGGAGCAGCATAAAGTCCTATCGTTCCAACTCCACAATAGGCGTCAACTAAATTTTCATAACCTTTTAAATGCGCTATTTTGATAGCTTCATCATATAATTTTTCTGTTTGTTCATGATTTAATTGAAAGAAAGCTGTAGGTAAAATTTCAAATTTAAATTCTCCGAGTTTGTTAGTTATGGCCTCCTTGCCTACTAAATGAACTGTTTCAGCTCCAAAGTTCTCTACAGCGTCCAAATCGTTATTTATACTATAATATACACTTTCTACATAAGCGATTGCTAGTAAACCCTTGGCTATTTTTATTGTTCTTTCATCATAACGATATAAAATTAAAGTTACTTGCATTTCTTTGGTCAAATGACTAATTCTTATAACTATATCACGTAAAATGCCATCTTTAATTTTAGGATTGTAAGCAATAACTTCGTATTTTGTTAAATACTCACAAATACTATGCATTGTCTTAGAAATAAGCTCATCTTCTACGTAGCATTTGTTAATATAAACTAATCTATTGCTTCCTGCTTCATATAATCCTGTTACAAGTTTTTCACCATCGTAACGAACGGGATGCTTTACTTTATTACGATAAAACCAAGGATTAGTAGCTCCTATCGTTTGTTTAAAAACTTTTTCATTTAAACTTCCATCAAAATATCTATTAAAAGCTTCTATCACAAGGTTTCTTTTCGCTGTAAGCTGTGCTTCATATGTCATGTGCATTAATTGACAGCCACCACAAGTATCATATTTTTTACATTTAGGTTCAACTCTAAATGGTGATGGATCACCTTTCAATCTTAGAGCTATTCCCTTAGCATATTGTTCAAATGTCTCAGTAATTCTTACCACTACTTCTTCACCTGGTAAAACCCCTGGAACAAACACGGCAAGTCGCTTATAGTAGCCAATTCCTTCGCCATTTATTCCTAATCGTTTTATGCTAAGTAGTATTTCTTGATTTTTATTTAATGCATTTGCCATAAGCGTATTCCTTACTATATAAGATATAACTATTATATCACAAAATAGTTTTTTTGAAAAATAAATTACAAGATTTAAAAAAGATATCCGTTAAGATATCTTTTTTTGTAGATTTGTAACAAGATCAAATTCATATCCATCTTGGATAATTCTATCTATTATTAACGGCAACACTTCACTATTTGTTTTTGATACAGTGTGCATGAGAATTATCGCACCAGCATGTAGATTATTCATAATCGCATTATACGCTACTTCTTTACTTTTTTGTTTATCTACTAACCAATCTGCGTAAGCTATTGACCAAAAAATTGTTTTATAACCACTCTCACTAAGCACTTCTAAGTGTTTCTTTGTAAAAGACCCTTCTGGGGGACGAAAAACCTTTACCAACTCTTGACCGGTTTTTTCTTTATACGCTTCTTCTAATGATTTTATATCTTGAAGCATCTCATCACAAGTCATTTTTTCTAAATTCTTATGATGGTATGAATGATTAGCAACAATGTGACCTTCAGCAATCATTCTTTTTAATAGATCCGTATACCGATTAACAAAATCTCCTGTCACAAAAAACGTGGCTTTTACATTCTTCAATTTTAATATATCAAGAATTACTGGTAAATTACCATTATCATATCCGGCATCGAAGGTCAAATACACTTTTTTTGAAGTTGTATCACCTACATAAAATGCATCTAAGTTTTTAATTATATCTTGATAATATCCAATTTCCGGAGTTTCATGATTATTATTACGTTTAAACCCCCAACCTAAAACAGGTAATTCCTCGGCTACTACAATTGTTTTGGGGAACTTAATTAATAAACAACTGGCCACTGCTATGAACACGATTAGTGTCATTAACTTTTTATACATAGTTCACCTCATTTCGTGTTCGTATATATTATTTTCATTATTGCATTTTATATTCTAGTTTTGTTTTTTTTATAATACCAGATTAATCCAAATAAAAACAAATATATTAAAGTGTACAAAAAATATAAAAAAATAATAACAAACGCAACATTTCCATATAGTATTGTGTATTTATTCCACAATGGCATTTTTACAATAAATCGATAAATGAATGCTGCAACATAATAATATGCATTTATAACAAAACATATCTTAAAGGCATCTTTATATTTAACTTTTATAGGTATCACGTATTTAAAAATAACACTAATAATGAACCAAAATAAGAAAAAAGGCATAACTAACCGTAGTATTTCACTTAACCATCTAAAATCTAAATACCAAGTTAATTTGATTAATGTTAGAGTAAGCGCGCTTAGTGATATTGCCATTAGAATAATAATGAAAGAGACAAGATAATTTTTAAGATTAAGTAAATAATTCTTACGGGGTTTATCATTAAAAACAATATCACTAGCCTTAGTTAAAGATTTTATAAATCGCGATGTAATTATTATTATATTTACAACCAATAAAACGCTCATTACACTAACATTTTTTATTCCCGTAATGGTTTCTATCGTATTATTTTCACTAGTAATAAACACTTCAAATCCCATATAAATAAAAACTACTTTTAATAAATACCATACAGGTATTATTACTAACATCAAATAATACTCTATTCCCGCAACAATTAAACTCGGATGATAATGTTTTGTTAAGGTTTGATACTCATCATACAATTTTTTTAATTTCATATTATGATTATTCCCTCATTTTTAAAGGTAATACTAATGAAAAGAAAAAATGCTTAAGGAATAATACCTAAGCATTTTAATTCTAATTTTTTTTATAAATTAAGCTTCTTTTTTGGCAGCTTCTTTGTTTGCTTTTTCACTCTTACGAGCTTCACGGCAAGCTTTGCATCTTACTGGTGGTGTAAATTGTTTACTTTCATAAAATGCTTGTTCACCTTCAGTAAAAACAAATTCAGCACCACAATCTTTGCATACGATAACTTTATCCATTATTTCTTCTCCTCCATAATTTATTTGATGTTCTTTAATACTTCTTACTTGTTAGATAAACTATGGTCAGAAGAATACTTAAAAAATATCTACCTTAATTATACCATATTTTAAACTTTTTTGGGGAAAATGCGTTATTTTTTGTTATTAAGATTATTAAACATTTCCATAAAAGGATTATTTTTAGGTATTTCTTTTTGTTGATTATGTAAATATGCATTTAGCTCATATCGATTAAGTTCTTTTTTATGTTCTTCAATTTTTTTGTTAAAGGAAAGACATTTTTCTTTAAAACCACAACTACATAAATAGAATTTATTCTCATCATTACCGATTATATTCATCTTCTTATGACAATTAGGACATCTTGCATTACTTAATCTGCTTACATTTCTTCTATATTTACATGCTTGGTTACTACATTTCAAATAAGTACCATTTTTAGACTTAACCTCTAATAAAGCTTTTCCACATTCAGGGCATTTATGACTTGTCATATTATCATAACGATATTTTATATCTTTGTTTATAATTTCATCAATAATGTTAGTAGAAGCTTTTTTCATATCGTCGATGAAGACTTGTGATAATTCAATTCCTTTTTCTATTTTTATTAAACGACTCTCCCATTCCGCTGTTAATAATGGTGATCTTAATTCTTTAGGTACAAGATTAATGAGCTGCATACCTTTTCCTGTTGGATAAATCGATTTTCCTTTTAACTCCATGTATCCTACAGTGAATAATTTTTCTAAAATATCCGCTCTTGTAGCTGGTGTTCCAATTCCACTAGATTGTTCAATAACCTCTTTCATCACCCTATCTGAAATCCATTTGCCCGGGTGTTCCATAGCGGTTAAAATGGAAGCTTCGGTATAACGGTCTGGCGGCGTGGTTTTGCCATCCATCATTTTAATATTATTTACTTTTACAGTTTCTTTTTCCTTAAAATCTGGCAAACGTCGCACTGAATCTTCATCATCAAAATTTTCGCTACCATATATTTCTTTCCAACCTTTGTTTTTTATATTGATACCCTCAGATACAAATTTATGATTACGGATTGTTAAAGTTACCTTAACCGCATCATAAGTATAGTTTTCCATAAAGGCTGCTAAAAAGCGTTTTATTACTAATTCCATTATTTTAACTTCATTACTAGCTAACATCATGAGGTTAGGTACTAGTTCCGTAGGAATAATTGCGTGATGGTCGGTGACCTTTTTGTTATCAAAAACTCTCTTGGATTTTTGAATGGGGGCCATCAATATCTTGTTTACAATATTTTTATATGGCGTATTGACTAAATTTTTAATCCTTTTTGAAATGCCATCATACATATCTAGCGTTAAATAACGTGAATCAGTTCTGGGATAGGTTAAATACTTATAATGTTCATACAATCTTTGGATTATATCAAGTGTTTGTTTGGGTGAAAAGCCGTAATATTTATTACCATCACGTTGCAATTCCGTTAAATCATAAAGTAATGGAGGAGTTTTTGTTTTAGGAGTACTTGTTATATTAGTAATTACACCTAAACCTGTGTAATTTTTAATTTCATTAACGATACTTAAGGCTTCATTATAATCAAATATTCTTTTTTCGTTTTTACTATTTATATAAGTAAAATCGGTTCCACGATAATTAATAATTATTTGATAAAAAGGTTTAGGTAAAAAACTCCTAATTTCATTTTCACGTTCAACCACCATAGCGAGTGTTGGTGTTTGAACTCTACCTGCACTTAGTTGCTCATTGTATTTACAAGTTAGTGCCCGTGTAGCATTTATTCCAATCAACCAGTCTGCTATCGCTCTTGCTTCAGCACTTTTATAGAGATTATCATAAGCAGTTGCCGGCTTAAGGTTTTGAAAACCTTCATTTAAAGCTGCATCTGTTAATGATGAAACCCATAAACGCGATAATTTGCCGCGATATCCCGCTTTTTCAATAATCCAACGTGCTACAAGTTCCCCTTCTCTACCAGCATCCGTAGCGATAATTACTTCCTTAACATCCGTACTAGTTAAGAGTTCTTTAACTATTTTAAATTGCTTAGATACTTCTTTAATTACCACTGTCTTAAATTTTGGGGGTATCATTGGTAATTCTTCTAAAGACCAAACTTTCCATTTGTCAGTATAAACTTCAGGATCAGCTAGTGTTACTAAATGTCCAAGTGCCCATGTTACAACATAAGTTTCATTTTTATAATATCCACCATTTTTTACATTACACTTTAATATTCTAGCTATTTCTTTCGCTACAGATGGTTTTTCGGCAAGAACGACCTTTTTCATACATTACCTCACAAAGAATATTTATCTTAAATACTAATTTTATTAAAATATTTAACGCCCCTAGTAACTAAAAGGGTCGTTACAAAAGCGATAAACAGCAACTGATATCCTACAACAATTACTGCATATTGAAAAGTGCTAAATAATGTGTATAATCCTGCCAAGTAGGCGACAAATGGGACAACCATTATTAAGCCCCCTACGAAAGTTCCAAGAAAACTCGCAATCGAACGTTTTAGTGGTATTTCTTCATTTTCCCAATCCAATTTCGGATACATAATATTAACATACAATCCTGCTATTGCAGAAAATATTGATGATAACATTGGTATCAAAAATATCATCCATGTGTATTTCCAACCAATGACCGATGCCAATAATGGGGTACTAACCAATACGGGAATTATTGTTATTGTCAAATTAACTAAGATTTTAGCAATAAATAAATGAATAGGGTTTACAGGAATAGCTTTGACGATCCAAAATTGTTTGCCTTCAAGGGAAATAGAAGCAGCTGTCGTAACGGTCAATGTTATAATAAGCGAGAATAATAAAACAATAATCATTTCAGGATGACTACTTATTGAAGGACTAATACTTGAAAGTGATCTTAAATAAAGAAGAATTTTATTCAAACCTAATACTTTAATTACAATTCCTATACCTAAGTACATAACAGCACCGATTAATGTATTTAAAACATACACAGGGATGGAAAAATAGTATTTTATTTCTTTTATATATAGGGTTTTCACTGGGTTATTCTTTTTAAATACAAGGGTTTTATTTTTATTATGGTAAGCATGGGTAATACTCTTTCCATAATTTCTAATCATAAGATAAGTAGAAAGTATAAAAGGTATTATTGATATTAAAACAATCCATAAAAGTGAGGTTATTTTTCCTTCTAATATAAAAGATGCCATAATTTTAATTGGCCAAATATTGTTAAAAATAGCCTCTATTTCTGCAACGTTTTGTCCTTCACTTACTTTTCCAACTACCATTTGCATTAGAGTGTAAACAACAATGTAAATCGATATAACAAATAATAAAATAAGCGTTTGAAAGACTTTTTGATATTTAACTTTAGACAAAATTTTATTGGTAGCAGTAGAAATAAGTGATGCAATGGCATTAGTAAAAAATGGTATTATCACTACTAATAGTAAACCTCTTAAGGCAATGGCGATTTTTACAGACATTACATTAGGAACCATCACGGCGTATACCAAAAAGGAAGGAAGTACTATTCCCATTATTGTTAATAAATCAAAGATATAATAATAAAAGACTTTCGACGCAATAATTTCACTTTTTTTAAGTGGTAACGAAAGAAACATATCTGCATTCATTTCTCGTTTAGGGTAAGCGCTACGCATAATTGTTAAAAGAAAAACAATCATCATCGACATAGAACAACTATTGTACATTGCTAGTTTTTCAACACCAGGATATTCATCCTTAATGTCTAAAAAAACTTCCACACTAGAAATAGCGCTTATCGTAAAAGCTAATACTAATAAAGCGGAAAAAGCGAGAAAAATGATAACTGCAGTAATATATTTCGCGTTTTTACGTTTTTTTACGATTGATGCAAGAAAACTCATTGCATAACTTTTGATTAAGAGCCATGTATTACGCATTATCCGTTAACTCCAAGAAAACTTCTTCAAGGGAAGCATCCTTTGTGATTTCTTCCATTGTTCCAGAAGCGATTAGTTTACCTTCTTTTATAATTGCTATTTTATTGCACAATTTTTGAGCAACTTCTAAAACGTGGGTAGAGAAAAAGATTGATCCCCCATCATTACAAAACTTATGCATCATTTGCTTAACCGTAAAAGCCGCTTTTGGATCTAAACCTACAAATGGTTCGTCTAAAATTAGTAATTTAGGATTATGGACAAAGGCGGCCATAAGAGCAAGTTTTTGTTTCATCCCATGTGAATAAGAAGAAATAAAACTATTTAAATCACTCTCTAGACCAAATGCTTTGGCATTTTCTAAAATGCTTTTTTTGCGGTCATCTACCGATACTCTAAATATATCAGCAATAAGATTAAGATATTGTAAACCTGTTAGAGATTCATATAAATCCGGATTATCAGGAATGTAGGCTAGCATCTTTTTACACTCTAATGGATTTTCTTTAACAGATATTCCATTAATAATGATATCCCCTTCTTCAAAAGGAAGAATTCCGACAATTGATTTTATTGTAGTTGTTTTACCAGCACCATTATGTCCAATAAAACCATAAAGATCACCATCTTCTACCGTAATTGTTAAATTACTTACTGCTTTTTTCCCTTCAGGATATGTTTTTGAAAAGTTCTTTATTTCTAGCATAAATGCTCTCCTTTTTCATTGTTAGTTTGATAAATGCTGGTATAAAACCAGCATTGTTTGAATTAATACTCCTATTTTTAAAGCTTCTTCATTAGGGTCAAAGTAAGGGCTATGTAATGGATAATTTTCGCCTTTTGACACACCTAAATTATAAAAACAGCTTGGAAACTTACGACTAAAGTATGCAAATGACTCCGTTGTTAGAAACACTTCGCCATCATCAATAGCTTCGATATCAAGCAAATCAGTTATCTTTTTTAACTTTTCTGTCATTTCAACATCATTTATTAATACCGGATAACCATTAAGAGTATTTATATTATAATTATCATTAAAGTGTTTTCTAAGGGTAGTATGAAGAATTTGAACAATACTATTTTTATCTTCTTCTTCTAAATAGCGAATAACACCGCTTAGGGTTATTCCACTAGGGGTGATATTCCGAACATTTCCTCCTGCAATTTTTCCAAATTTTAAAATTGCTTTACTGATAAATTTTTCTTTTTTTATCGATAAATCTAAATCAGTAACAAATGCGCTACATTTAGTTATCAAATCATCATTCGGCATTACGGCAACGTGCTTTGCATCACCTTTAAGTTCGATATCAATCATTATACTTGAGGCATAAAAAGGACCACTTGTTATTCTCACTTTCCCTAGATCAAGCATCGGATCAACATGCAGGGCATAGCATTTGCAATTTTCTTTTTCCAAAAAAGGTATTATTTTGGTAGCATCACCAAATGTTTCTTCAGCCGCTTCAAAAACGACAATTAACGGATTTTCTAATTCACTCAGATGTTTCTTTACTATTGATATGACACCGAGAGCTATCGTCATATGAAAATCATGCCCACAAGCGTGCATAACCCCTCTTTTTTTTGATTTAAATAAAGTATCAACTTCTTCCGTCAGCAAAAGAGCATCCATGTCCGCTCTAATGACTAGCGTTGTTTTTTCTGCCTTCACCTTTTTTAAAGGGTTAATTCTCACCAATAGTGATGTAGCACCAACACTAGTGATATTTTCCTTGTTAATTTTTATACCCATTTTTTTTAAGCACTTTAGTAGGTACTTTTTGGTGGAAACTTCTTCACCACTTAGTTCCGGATTAGCATGTAAATGCCTACGATATTTTAGTAATGTTGGATATAACTCATTTACTTCTTTATAAAGATTAGAAATTATGTTTTTAATGTTCTTTTTGATATGCAACTACTCCTTCACGAATTGTCATCAAAACATTATATTCGTGATCAAGAATAGTTATATTAGCTTTTTTACCTATTTTTATACTTCCTATTTTGTCATCTAATTTTAGATGGCGAGCAGGGTTAATTGTAGCCATATCAATAACTTTAGTGAATTCAATTCCGACCTTTGTTACAACATTTTTAACAGCATCGTTCATTTTTAAAACACTACCTGCCAAAGTACCATTTATCAATCTTGCTTCGCCGTTTTTAACAATAACAGGTTGTCCACCTAATTCATATTCACCATCAGGCATTTGTTTAGCGCGCATAGCATCAGTGATTAAAGCAACTTTATCAAGCGGTTTATTCTTAATTGCCAATTTAATTGCTGGTGCGCTCAAATGGATGAGGTCACAAATTAATTCACAATATAATTCATCAAAAATAAATGCAGCTCCCACTGTACCGATTTCACGATGGTGAATAGGGCGTTGCGCATTATATGTATGTGTTACGTTAGTAGCGCCATTCAATACTGCTTGATGAACATCTTCATATTTCGCTGCAGTATGACCAACTGATGCTACAACACCAGTTTTATCAAGATATTCTATAAGAGTAAGAGCTCCTTCAACTTCGGGAGCGATGGTAACTATTTTAATATTATTACCGCTAGCTTCTTGATAAGTTTTAAAAGTTTCAATCGATGGTTGCGCAACATACTCGAGTGGTTGAGCACCGATATAATCTGGAGAAATAAAAGGCCCTTCCAAATGTACACCTAGTACCTCTGCTTCATTTGGTCTTAATACTCCAACAAATTCTTTAACATTTTTTAAAGCATTAGTAATATTTTCAGGGCTTTGTGTCATTGTCGTAGCTAAAAAGCCTGTTGTTCCTTCTTTTACCAAGGCCTTAGCGATTGTTTCTAAAGCTTCTTTTGTTGCATCCATCGTATCACATTTAGCTGCGCCATGAATATGCTCATCAATAAAACCTGGAACTAAACAAGCATCTTCCCCAAGTTTAGCAATTTCTTCAAGTTCTAAATCATTCCCTATTGCAGCAATATTACCATTTTCAAAACCGATATCGGTTTTTATTACTCCCATACCTTCAACATATACTTTTACATTTTTAAATCCACGCATTTTATTCTTCTCCTTTTTTAATTTTCACTATTATCATTTGATTCGTTTAATTTTCTACCAACTAGGCAAATAATTGTAAAATAAATGGCTAATATTAAAACAATGCCGCCAATAATTACCATTATATACCAACTTGGCAAAGCTTTCAATTGAATGGTAAACATAAAGATTGTGTATAAAATACTACTAAAAAATATCTCTAAAGTTCCAAACATTGAAATAAGCATTTTATGAATAAAATCATCATTATTAATCGTTACTTTTACAGGCAAATTCCAATTATTGTGAAGTTGAACATAAAGAATTATGCCAACATTAATCAAAAGTCCAATAAAAGGTATTACGAATAACACTATTTTTTTACTACTTGATGCAACTTCGCCGTTTAATTTAAATCTTGTAGGAATTAGATCTGGTAAGCCCTTATAGACAATACAAAGATGTACAAAAAGAGCTATGACAACTAGTAATGCTGTAATATCTAACGCATAATGATACCATTTCTTGTATTTATTTTTAAGCATATCAATTCTCCTAATTATTAATAGTATAGCACATAACCTATTTTTTTTCAAATAAAAAATATATTAATGAATTAAAAACTGTAATTTGTTAATAATAATATTACAAAATATTTATAAGGAGATTTTATGAGTGAAAAAGAATTACTTTATTTAGAAGATGCTTTAGGGCATGAAAAATTTTTAATTGATAAATGTTGCGAGTATGCAAGTAAATTTACTAGTCCTGAGTTAAAATCACTAGCTAAAGGATGGGAACAGAAGCATAAAGCAATGTTTGATAAACTATATCAATTAGTTCAATAAGGGGGATAATATGAACGATAAACAATTAATGGAAAATTTATTGCTGTTGACAAAAGGTGCTTGCGATCTTTACATGCACGCTACAATTGAAGCTTCTACTCCTGTTATCCACAATGTCTTTAAAAACATGCTTTCAGATACTCTTGATATGCAAAATGAAACATATGCGACAATGGAAGCAGCGGGATGGTATCCAAAAGAATATGCACCACAACATAAAATTCAAGAAGTAGAACAAAAATTTACAAACCAAAACTATTAAAATGTTAATAGGACCTAAGTACCAAACTTAAGTCCTATTTTTTTATTCTAATTCAAATGCTCCTGTATAGAGTTGATAATATTGACCTTTTTGCTTAATCAAGTCATCATGATTACCACGTTCAATGATTCTTCCATGATCTAAAACAATTATTACATCAGCATTTTTAACAGTTGATAAACGATGGGCAATAACAAATACCGTTCTACCCTTCATAAGAGCATCCATTCCTTGTTGAACAAGCGCTTCTGTTCTTGTATCAATTGATGAAGTAGCTTCATCCAAAATCATAACCGGAGGATCAGCTACAGCAGCACGAGCTATAGAAAGAAGTTGGCGTTGTCCTTGTGATAAATTAGCCCCATTTTCAGTTAACATCGTATTATATCCTTCTGGAAGACGCGTAATAAAATCATCAGCTCCCGCAAGTTTTGCAGCTTCAATACATTCTTCGTTTGTTGCATCAAGTTTACCATAACGAATGTTGTCCATAACTGTTCCAGTAAACAAATTTGTATCTTGGAGTACCATACCTAAAGAATGCCGCAAATCATCCTTTTTAATTTTGTTGATGTTTATTCCATCATATCTTATTTTTCCATCCGCAATATCGTAAAAACGATTTAACAAATTTGTAATTGTCGTCTTTCCAGCACCTGTAGCACCAACAAAAGCAACCTTTTGACCAGGTTTAGCATATAAAGAAATATTATGTAAAACTTCTTTGCCTTCTTCATATTCAAAATCTACATCAAATAATCGAACATCACCACATAGTTTTGTATAACTAACAGTACCATCTTCTTGATGAGGGTGCTTCCACGCCCAAAGATTAGTTCTTTCACTACACTCTGTTAGTATAACCTCACCATTTTCATTTACTACTTCTTTGGCATTTACTAAAGTTACGTAACCATCATCAACTTCAGGGGTTTCATCCATCAATTCAAAAATACGTTTCGTACCTGCTAATCCCATAACGATTGAATTCACTTGGTGTGATACTTGACCAATATTTCCTGCGAATTGTTTTGTCATATTTAAAAATGGCACAACAATGCTGATACCAATTGGTAACATAGAAAAACCAACATTCTTAATGTTAAAAGTAATCATTAGTCCTCCAGCAAATGCAACAATAACATACAAAATATTTCCAATATTATTAAGTATTGGTCCTAAAATATTAGCATATTTATTAGCTTTATTAGCAGCAGTAAATAATTCCTCATTTAGTTTATCAAAGGTTTCTTTTGTTGCTTCTTCATGACAAAATACCTTGATTACTTTCTGACCATTCATCATTTCTTCGATGTATCCTTCTACTTTACCAACTGTTTTTTGATTTTGCATAAAGTATTTAGCAGAACCACCGCCAATTTTCTTAACAACTAATGTCATCAATATGACGCCTACAACTACTACTAAAGTCATCCATACGCTGTAATATAACATAATGAATAAAATAGCTGTTACAACTATTCCTGACATCATAAGTTGTGGCATACTTTGAGAAATCATTTGGCGTAACGTATCGATGTCGTTTGTATAATGACTCATAATGTCACCATGATTATGAGTGTCAAAGTACTTAATAGGCAAACTTTGCATTTTATTGAACATTTCTGATCTTATCTTTTTAAGTGTACCTTGGGTCATAATCGCGATAAGTTGATTGAAAATGAAGCTAGTAGTAAGTGATGTTATATAAAGACCTACTAAAATAAATACTATTTTAAATATTTGTGGCGAGATTTCACTCCAGTTCCAGTTGCTCGTTTCCCATGCCTCTTGTAATACCGCAATAACTTTTTGTAGGAAAATAGCAGGTATCGCATTTACACATGCACTTATTACCATACAACCTAATGTTATTGGTAACATCACTGGATAATATCTGAAAATCATCTTAAATAGTCTTGGTAAAACACCTTTTGTCTTAGGTTTCATTTTATTCACAAGAATCACCTACCTTATTTTGAGATAAGTATACTTCACGATAGATTTCATTATTTTTAAGTAATTCTTGATGTGTACCAACCGCTTCAATATGCCCGGCATCCATTACAATAATGCGATCCGCATCTTCAACAGAAGCTGTTCGTTGGGCAATAATAATTTTTGTTGTTTCAGGAATATACTCTTTTAAAGCTTTTCTAATCAAAGCATCCGTTCTTGTATCGACAGCACTAGTTGAATCATCAAGAATCAAAATTTTTGGTTTCTTTAAAAGAGCGCGCGCAATAGACAAACGTTGACGCTGCCCACCTGATACGTTGGTCCCACCTTGTTCGATGTAAGTGTCGTATCCATCAGGAAAAGACTTGACAAAATCATCAGCAGCAGCCATTTTGCATGCCTTTACTAGCTCTTCATCTGTTGCGTTAGGATCACCCCAACGCAAATTTTCTTTAATTGTTCCACTAAATAAAACATTTTTTTGAAGAACCATCGCAACTTGATTACGGAGAGATTCAATATCATAATCTTTAACATTAATGCCACCAACGAAAACATCGCCCTCTGTTGTATCATATAAACGGGATATTAATTGCACAAGCGTTGACTTAGAAGAGCCAGTTCCACCAATTATTCCTATCGTTTCACCACTTTTGATTGACAAATTAATGTTTTCTAGAGCCATCTTTTCAGCCGTTTTAGAATATTTAAAATCGACATCTTTAAATGTAATTGATCCATCTTTAACTACGTAAATAGGCTCTTTAGGATTCTTTAAAGTTGGAACCTCAGATAAAACTTCTGCTATACGTTTTCCTGATTCTTGGGCCATCGTAAGCATAACGAAAACCATCGATAGCATCATTAAGCTACTCAACATCATAAAGCTATATGTCAATAGTGCGGAGAACTCACCAACATTTAAATCTAAACCTTGTGATGTAATTAAGATATAAGATCCAAATGTTAATACAAAGATCATTACTGTATTTAAACAAAACTGCATAATTGGCCCATTTAAGCTCAATATTCTTTCAGCTTTTGTGAAATCATTACATACTTCTACCGCTGCTTTATCAAATTTTTCTTCTTCATATTCTTCTCTAACAAAAGACTTAACAACTCTCATACCTTTTACATTTTCTTGAATAGAACTATTTAAGTTATCATATTTCTTAAATACCCGTCTAAACAAAGGCATAACACTTCTAGCGACGAGGAACAAACCACATCCCAAAATAGGTAAAACAAACAAGAAAATAAGGGCCATTTTTCCACCCATAACAAATGCCATAACGAATGCGAAAATAAGCATCAATGGTGAACGAATTGCCGTTCTAATAAGCATCATAAAAGCAAATTGAACATTTGAAACATCTGTTGTCATTCTTGTCACTAATGATGAGGTGGTAAAATTATCAATATTTTCAAAAGAATAATTTTGAATAGCATAGAACATATCTTTACGGAGATTTTTAGCTAAACCACACGAAGCATCTGAACAAGTAAAACCAGCAGCTGTTCCAAATAATAGTGATAATATCGCAAGCAAAATAAGTATTAAACCATACTTAACAATCGTGTTGATATCACATCCATCTTTGATACGATTAACCAGTATTGAGATGATAAACGGAATAATACATTCGATGACAACTTCAAAAGTTACAAGAATGGGAGTAAGAATCGTTTGAAGTAAATATTCACGAACACTTTTTGAAATAACTTTTATCATATATTTCTCCTTTCACAAGCCTACATAATAAAACGAGCAGCTTTCGCTACTCTTATTATTTGTATTATTTTACCACTTTTTTTAAAATTTGTCAAATGGATAAATATGAATTTTAGGTAAATTCTGATTATCTTGTGATATTTTCAAAGTAGTTATCTTTTGATATTTACAATTTTATACATTATTTCTCTATAAATTTTTCTCATGAAGTTTTAATTTTTATACTTTATGATTCGTATCTCCTCAACCGAGATACGCATAGCCCTCTACTTGAACCATGTTATAAAATTTTTTCTCTAGGTACCATAATTGGTTCCTTTCAAAGATAAAATGCTCATAAAAGAGTTCAAACTCTATGATTTTCACTTGTTTTTGGTCTATTTTCTTTGTAACAACACCACTGTTTCCACATGATTTGTTTGTGGAAACATATCAAATGGGGTAATCGATTGAATAAAATAACCATTGTTAGTTAAAACGCGTAAATCCCTCGCAAGTGTTGCAGGATCACATGAAACATAAACAATACGTTTAATTTTAGTTTCTATGAGTGTATCCAACAATGCTCGGTCCAGTCCTTTTCTTGGAGGATCAACAATTAAGGCATTGGGATTAATTCCTTTTAATAGTAGTTCTTTAATTTTTTCTTCTGATTTACCGAGGATAAATTCAGCATTAGTAATAGCATTCAATTCCTTATTTAAATTAGCATTTTCAATAGCTTCATTAACTATTTCTATCCCATATACTTTCGCTACATTAGGGGCGACATTTAAGGTGATTGTACCTATTCCACAATATGCATCTATTACAATGTCGTTTTTATTAAAGTTTCCAAGTTCAATAACTTTTTCATACATTTTTTCTGTTTGATCATGGTTAACTTGATAAAATGATTTAGCACCTATCGCAAATTTCAAACCTCTTAAAATATCATTGATGGTTGATTTACCATATAAAACGCGTTGTTCTTCACCTAAGATAGTGTTTGTATCAGAACTATTAATATTTTGGATTACAGATACAATGTTTGAAAATCTTGAGGTAAGTTTTTTAACAAGTTCATTTAAATTTAAAATTTCTTTTTTCGTTGTAACTAAAACTACCATAATTTCATTTGTCGCTTTGCTTTCTTTAATTAAAGCGTGGCGAATATCCCCTGACTTTGTGTTTTCATCGTATCCTTTTATTTTAAATTCATTGCATAAATTACGAATAAATTTAACGATATCACTCATTTCTTTACTTTGGATAAAGCAATTATCAAACGGAATAACTGCGTGAGATGAATTTTGATAAAATCCACAAACAGTTTTACCTTTTTGGTATTGAAATGGCACTTGAACTTTATTGCGGTAAAAATGTGGAGAAGATGCACCAACTATTTTATTTAGTGGCAGATTCTCAAGCCCACCTATTTTTTCTAAAGTATCTTTTAGAGTATTTTCCTTAAATTCAAGTTGCGCCTCATAATTCATATGCATGAGTTGACAACCACCGCAGTTTAAAAATAGCGGACATACTGGTGTAACTCTTTTTGGTGAAGACTTTTTTAGTAATAATTTTGTTATTTTAGCTGTACCATAATTTTTTCTTGTACTATTTACTTTCACAACAGCTTCTTCACCTTTAATAATTCCCGGTACAAATAGTAAAAATGATGTTTCTTCATCAAGGATTTTACAAATACCATTTCCATCATGTGTATAAGAGTTCGCTATTACCTTATATTCTTTATTTATTTTTATGTTGTTATTAAATTTATTTTCTTGATTCATATATTTTCCTATTTTACTTGGGTTGCTAAACCACCCGTTGATGTTTCACGATATTTGGTATGAAGATCACGCCCTGTATCGCGCATTACTTTTATCACGCTATCTAGAGTCACACTATGCTTACCACCAGCTGCAATGGCATACTCTGCTGCTCCTAAAGCTGTAATAGCGGCTATCGCATTACGTTCGATGCAAGGAATTTGAACCATACCATCAATTGGATCACATGTCATACCTAGATGGTGTTCTAAAGCAATTTCAGCAGCATATTCAATAACTTCAGCACTTCCTCCTAAAACGTAAGCAAGGGCCGCTGATGCCATACTACAAGCTACTCCTACTTCACCTTGGCAACCAACTTCAGCCCCTGAGATTGAAGCGTTTGTTTTTACAAGATTACCGATAAGTCCTGCTACCATTAGGGCCTCTGTTAGTTTTTCATCACTTGTATTATAAAATTCCTGCCAAGCTAGGAGAAGTCCTGGTAAGACTCCACTAGCGCCACACGTTGGGGCAGTAACAATCACTTCTGCACTGGCATTTTCTTCGCTTGTTGCGAGACTATAAGCATATATTAAATTATGGAGAAGGTGAGATTCCTTATATTTTTCATAAAATATTTTAGCTTTTCTGGGGATTTTTCTTTTTCCTGGTAGAGGAGTTGTTTTATTAAGACCATTTTTAATCGTATTTTTCATTGAAATTAAAATTTTAGAAAGATAATTATTAAAATCTTTATCTTCACAATTTGTTACATATTCAGGAATTGTAAGATGGTTTTTTTCTAAGTATTCAATAATCTTACTCATTGATTCTAATTCATAAATATTTTCTAAACTTATGTTTTTTGATGGATCCTCGTACTCTAAGTTCCCTCCACCTATACTATATACGACTTCTGTTTTAGTTAAATGACCTTTTTCATCATATGCTTCAAATTTCATAGCGTTAGGGTGACGGTTATAGACTGTTTCATAATCAAAGATTATTTCATGAGGTATTTTTTTAAATACCTCACTTATTACTTTATCAGTCAAATGACCTTTTCCTGTTAAAGCAAGCGAACCATAAAGGTATACTTTGACATTTTTGGCATCACCATTTTCTAATAGAAAACGTTTTGATGCAGCCTCAGGCCCCATCGTATGTGAACTCGATGGGCCTTTTCCTATTTTAAATAATTCTTTTAGTGTTTTCATAATTATAAATTAAACTTAATCGTCTCAATATTAGGTTCTTTACTAGCCTCATCTTCACTTAAGATTTGAGCAACCCTAGTTGATGCGGCAGCTGCTATAGCGCCTACTATATCATCTAAAAAAGTATGACATTTAACACAACCGCTTTTGCCGTCATGATTGAGTTTCGCAACAACACCATGTTTGTTAACATCGATATCACCAAAATTGGTTTGGCCTATTGCGCCATAAAGTCTTGCAATATCGAGTCCAAATATTTCATCAACTCCAAATACCCCTAAATCATAACGCATAATGTCTTGAATAGGACCTTTAAACATTCCCTCTTCAGTTAAACGATCAATTTCAGCTCCTAATTGTAGTAAGTGGAAGATATCCCTTAGTGATAAGATTTTTTCTACACTTTCTATACATACCCTCATTTCGACATTATCGTTATATCTAGATTGTTGCTGATAAGCAATTGTGGCAATTTCTTCAATTGTAACGCCTCGTTCTAAAAGTTTATCGCGATTAAGATTAAACATTTCTTCACGCGAGTAGTATAATTTTGGTTTATTTTCCATTTTTTTCACCTTATTTTAGATATTTTTTCAAACCACCATTGATAAAATCACTTGCATTCATAAGTCTTTTACCAAATGGTAGCACTTCATATACGTCAATAGCTGTATGGTTACCACAGCTAATTGTAAAGTAGTTTTTATTTACATCAATAATTTTACCTACCTTGCCACAATGCGTAGTTTTACTTACGATAGCTTTTTTAATTTTTAGTTTTGAGGTTTCATCATTTTCAACAATATTAAAGTATGCTAAAGGCGCGGGAGATAGTGCTCTTATTTTATTAACGATGGCTTCTGCAGAAGTTGTAAAGTCAATTTTTTCTTCTTCAGGCGTAATGTTATAAGCATAAGTAACTTCTTTTTCATCTTGCTTAACTCCCCTAATTTTACCTTCTACCAAAAGAGGGATTACTTCCATCAATAAATCCCGCCCAATTATGCTAAGTTTATTGAATAGAGTTCCTGCATCATCTGTACTCTCAATTTCACATTTTCTAACCGCTAAAATATCTCCCGAATCCATACCTTTTTCCATATACATAATGGTTATTCCCGTTTCTTTATCACCATTCATTATGGCAGTTTGAATTGGTGATCCGCCACGATACTTAGGAAGAAGTGAACCATGAACGTTAATACTTCTATATTTTGGAGCATTTAAAACCTTTGTTCCAATTAATTGTCCATATGCAGCAGTAACAATTAGATCAGGATTTAGAGATATAATTCTCTCGTAGTCGTTTCTTATCTTTTCTGGTTGAAAAATTGGTAAATTCAATCTTTCAGCAGCTAGTTTTACAGGACTTTTGACAATTTCTTGTTTTCTCCCCGTTTTTTTATCAGGTTGGGTAACAACTAAAACTACCTCATATTCTTTCGCTAAAGCTTCAAGGATAGGTACCGCAAATTCAGGTGTACCCATAAATACAATTTTTAACATTTTTTCCTCCTATGTGAAATATTTAGGATATCTATCAAATATAACAAGCGTTTTTCCATTTTGAAACATTTTATAAAGCGTTTTATAAAGTTCGGCTATTTGTTTATTTTGATGTTTTATCGTTAGTTGTACAGATTTATCAGTTTTATTATATACAGGTCCCATAACATATAAGTTTTTACCTTTTGATGTTTCGTAAAGGGCTCTTTTAATCATTCCAGCTACTTTGAAATTATCGGGATAATCATCTTTTACAAGTATTCTATTTACCTCATAGATTGGTTCTGTTTTTAAAATACTTCTTAATGATAATTCACTATCAAAATAAGCGTTATAATCGTTTGTTATAAAGGGTGACAAAAAATTATAGTTAGTATCATAAGTTTGAATTATTAATTTCCCGTATGACGCTAGCTGCATTTTAGCATGTTCAAGCATACTATAAGAAACATCATGAGCATTGTAATTAGGCGCAGATGCCATAATGTCAAGGGCGATGATGCCCACTACAGTAAGGTCGTCATCGATTAAACTTCGCGAGTAAATATCGCTCGCAATAACTATGTTAATTTCATTTTCTGATAATTTAATCATTATATCGTTTATGCCCTCGTATGATGCATCACTTAAAATTCCACATTTAGCGCCAGGAATTTTTCGTTCAACTTCTTCTTTTAACCTTTCCATACCATAACCAATATGTCTGATTTCACTACTCCCACACTTAGGACATTTTCCTGTGAAGGTTTCTTTTTTATTACATACAGGACATTTAACAAATGGTGTAGTCTCTTTATCTTGATAATACTGCATTGGCGTGTGACACTCAGGACATTCAATAACTTGTCCACAGTTTCTACACATCACAAATTTACTATAACCTTTGTTATTTAGTATTAATAAACTATGTTTGTTATTCATTACGTTGTTTGTTAACGCCTCTTTTAAATTTTCAGAAAGTGGTGAGTTATTGCCATTTTGTTTTTCTTTTTTCATATCAATAACTATTATCGCTTTCTCAGCTTGAAGAGTGTTCTCTTTTTTCTCTAATAGTTTTTCATGATTCAGCATTACTTCTGAATAAACTTTTAAGGTTGGAACCACCATATGTCTAATAAGTGGTGTATTTAACAACTCACTGCGTTTTTTCATAACAACATTTAAGTCATATCTTGGACTTTGATCATTACGATAACTATCATTTTCAATATCCATCATCACTATCGTTCCAAGATTTTCATATGGCCATAACGCGCCAAAAGGCGTTGTAACGATTACATCGAAGTCATGATTATTAATCATTTCATAATAATCGTATATTTCTTGAGATCGTACATTAGAATTAAGACATGCCACGTTTAATTTAGTTGTTTTTCTAATTACTGATTTTATTTTATAACTTGATAAAATGTTTGGCACTAATACTAAAGTTTGTTTATCTTGAGCCTTGTTTTTTAAAACAATGTATTTTAAAAAGCTATAGTCTTCCTCATAACTATTAGATACCCATACAAATGGGCCTTTTTCTTCGGTTAAAGTCTTTTCATATTCTCCTATATAAGTTGGGTATTCCGTTAAGTTTGGAATATCATATTTAAGATCAAGTTCTTTAATTCTTCTAACGACAACTTTTTTGGTTTTTAAGAAACCTTCTTTGGCAAGTTTTTTTACCATGTATTCGCTCATTTCAAAATAATCAATCATCTCATCTAAAGAAAGATATTCAGCATCACGGCGATATATTTTTTCTAAGATTTCTTTGTTAAGTTTCGATTTTAGAAAAGTTTTGTTGTCTAGATAATACTTTACATTTAATTGGTATTTTGTAATTGTTTTTACTGTTTGTGGTAAATACGTATCGTAGCTTATAGTCAAAATTTTCTTTTTTAAAGCTCGATCAATTGATTTTTGGTATTGTTCAAGTGTATTAGAAAAAGGAATAGTTGTCTTTCCGCCAAATAACTCCATTAATGGGGCTTCTAATTCGTCAAAAGCTAAGACGGTCAAATATTTTTTTGTTTTGGCCCTCATAACACTTGGAATCATAAGGTTTAAAATTCTTGATAGAGGTGAAATTGTATCATTTTTTATGAATTGGGCTAAGGCAATTTGTTCCCTACTTAGTACTGGCTCATAATCTAAAAGTTCTAAAATCTCCTTGGTTTCACCTTCAAATTGCTTATTTTCATACACATCCAAGATGTAACCCATCAATTGACGATTAGCTTTTCCAAACTGAACGATGCATCTTTCACCAGGTTTTACGAAGGAAGCATATGAACAAGGTACTTCATATTCATAATAATTGTCAACATTAGTCGAACTATTGTCAATAACCACACTTACGTACATACTTACCTCCTTATTATCTCATATTCGTGTATAATCTAAACTGAAATATTAAATGAATAGTTTAGATAAAAACACGAATTTTCTATTTGTGATATACTTTCATTATACCATATTTTCATTCAATTGTAAACTTAAGTCCTTTTGAAATATTTATACTAAAGATACATAAAAAAGTTATCCTAAAGGAAATACTTCTTTCACTTTAAGATAACTTATTTTAAATTTATTTTTTATTGTTTTTTATAAGTGTATGTTTCAACGCCTTCTTCAGGAACTAATTCAACACTATCAACAAGACCAGTACCTGCTGGGATTAAACCACCAATAATGATATTTTCTTTTAATCCTTCTAAGTGGTCAATTTTACCTCTAATAGCTGCTTCTGTCAAAACACGGGTTGTTTCTTGGAAAGATGCTGCTGATAGGAAAGAATCAGCTTTCAATGAAGCTCTCGTTATACCTAAAATTACCGGTTTAGCAACAGGTAAACGACGATTAGTAGCTATCATTTCTTGGATATTCTTTAATAATTCAGATTTAGAAATGAAAGTACCAGGTAATAGACTCGTATCACCACCATCTATTATCAATGCTTTTTGAAGCATTTGGCGGATAATTATCTCAACGTGTTTATCAGAAATACCAACACCTTGAGCACTATATACGCGTTGAACTTCACGAAGAATGTATTTTTCAACTTTATCAACATTAGCAACACGCAATAATTCTTTAGGATGAATCATACCATCAACTAATAATTGACCAGTTTCAACTTTATCACCAACTTTGACAATTGGTTTTTTACCACTATCGGTAATATATGATTTATCATTGTCAGGTATAATACTCTTAATTTTAATAGTGAAACGATTATCTTTTTCTTCGATAATATCGCTAACTTCACCTTTAATTTCTGATATAATACCTTTACCTTTTGGCGAACGAGCTTCAAATAATTCTTGAATACGTGGAAGACCTTGAGTAATGTCATCACCGGCAACACCACCACTATGGAAAGTACGCATTGTAAGCTGTGTACCAGGTTCACCGATAGATTGAGCTGCAACAACTCCGACAACTTCACCTTTTTCAACGATTTCTGTTGTCGACATATCAGCACCATAACATTTAACACAAACACCATTGTGAATATTACATGTTAAAAGTGTTCTTATTTCAACTTCTTTAATACCTGATGCAGCGATGAGATCAGCTAGATCGCCTGTAATATAGCCACCGGCTTCAACAAGTAATTCTTTTTGACGAGTTTGAGGATTTTTACGATAAATTGGTTTTGCTGCACATCTACCAACGATTCTATCACGCATGCTAATCGCAACAGTACCATCTGATTTCAATAAATCACCAACAACCATACCACGATCGGTACCACAATCTTCACTAGTAACTGTTATTTCTTGTGATACGTCTACTAATCTTCTCGTCAAGTATCCAGATTCGGCTGTCTTTAAGGCTGTATCAGTAGAACCTTTACGGGCACCATGGGTAGAAATGAAGAATTCACTCATTAGCATACCTTCTGAGAAACAAGACTTAATTGGAATTTCCATGTATTCGCCATTAGGTTTAGCCATCAACCCACGCATACCAGCAAGTTGTGTAAAGTTAGATGAAGATCCACGGGCACCAGAATCAGCCATCATGAAAATGTGGTTAACTGTTGCACTTTCTTTCATCACTTTGTCAATGTTGGTCTTAATGTCTTTAGTTGCATCAAGCCAAATATTAACAACTTTGTCGTGACGTTCAGAATCTTTCATTGTTCCACGTCTAAACATCAAGTTATATTTCTTAACTTTTTCTTCAGCTTCTTTAATAATACGATGTTTTTCTGTAATTTCTATTACGTCAAAAGCAGAAACTGTAATACCACTAATTGTTGAATAATAGAAACCTAAATCTTTCATCTTATCAAGTGTTTTTGATGTTTCAGCAAGTTTTGCTTGTTTGAATACTTCACTAATGATCATACTTAAGAATTTCTTCTTAAATGGCTCATTTAGTGGAAGGTTAGCAATTTTTTCACGATAGTTATCACTATGGTTAACAAAATAACATTCTGGCGTTCCTACTGAAAGGTTATTTTGAGTTGCTTCATTAACATATGAGAAACCTTCTGGGAAAATAGTATTAAAAATTAATTTACCATAAGTAGTTATTATATACTTTTTAGTTAGTTCTTCATTTTTCTTTGTTAGACGTTCAAATTCTGCTGGGTTAGTTTCTTTTAAGTTCTTTTCAATATGAACAAAAGGACGACCAATTGTTGATGCAGGAATGACGAATCTTGTATGGAAATCAATTTCACCATTATTATATGCCATTTCTACTTCATCTGGATTTCTAAAAGCGCGGCCTTCTTTAGCTTTTACTAAGAAAACAGAATTAGGACTGCATTTACCACTCTTAACTGCATCTTCAAGTGATTTTACATCACGATATACTTCTTCACCATTAACGATGATATGTGTACTTAGTGATACTTCTGCTTTAGCTACACCATTTTGGAATTCGCTAAATGAATGATATACACGTTCTGGTTGACTTCTTTCAATTGAAAGATAGTAGTTACCAATAATCATGTCTTGTGATGGAGTAACGATTGGTTTACCATCTTTAGGTGCTAAAATGTTTTTTGACGCTAACATCAATAATCTAGCTTCGGCTTGAGCCTCTTTTGAAAGCGGTACGTGAACTGGCATTTGGTCACCATCAAAGTCCGCATTAAAAGCAGTAGTAACAAGTGGATGCAAGCGAATTGCCTTACCTTCAACAAGTTTTGGTTCAAAAGCTTGAATTGAAAGGCGGTGTAGAGTTGGCGCACGGTTAAGTAAAACGGGATGTTCAACAACTACTTTTTCTAAAGCTTCCATCGCAAGTGGATCACGGCGTTCAATTAGTTCTTTGGCACGACGTAAGCCAGCACGTTCTTTTAGAACTTCACCTGTTTGTTGAGCTTCTTTTTTACGTAAATAACTAATTACAAAGTTTTTAAAAAGTGTTAAAGCCATTTCGCGAGGAATACCGCATTGGTACATTTTTAAATCTGGACCAATGACGATAACACTTCTTCCAGAGTAATCGACACGTTTACCTAAAAGGTTTTGACGGAATCGACCTTGTTTACCACGTAATAAATCTGAAAGTGATTTTAAAGCACGATTCTTATCCATTACAGGACGTTTATTACGACGATTTAAACCTGTATTGTCGATCAACGCATCAACAGCTTCTTGAAGCATACGTTTTTCGTTTTTCGTAATAAGTTCTGGAGCGTTAACTTCATATTGTTTACGTAAACGGTTATTTCTGTTAATGATTCTACGATATAAATCGTTTAAATCTGTTGTCGCGAATCTACCACCATCTAGAGGTACCATAGGACGAAGATCAGGTGGAATAACTGGAACAACATCCATTACCATCCATTCAGGTTTATTATTTGATTGGGCAAAAGCCTCACAAATTTCAAGACGTTTAATTAATTTTTCACGACGTTGTTTTGGCGCACCTTTTAATTCTTCTCTTATTTGAACGATTGTTTCTTTAACATCTAATCTTTGAAGAAGATATCTTATCGCATCAGCACCAGTTTTAACTTTAAACTTAAATGGATAACGGCGTTTATAAGCACTATTTTCTTGTTCAGTTATAATCATACCTTCGTATAATTCTTCTAAATCATCGTCAACTTCTGTTACGATGTAAGATGCTAAATAAACTACATCATCAACCTGCGTAGTTTTCATATCCAAAAGAATACCAATTTTACTTGGAATACTACGAAGATACCAGTTATGAACAACAGGAGCCGCTAAGGCGATGTACCCCATACGTTCACGGCGAACTTTACTTTCTGTAAGTTCTACACCACATTTTTCACAAACTTTATGTTCACCTGTTGTGTTTTTACGTGATTTACCACAAGCACATTGATAGTCTTTAGTTGGACCAAAGATAACTTCACAGAAAAGACCATCACGTTCTGGTTTTTGGGTACGATAATTTATAGTTTCATTTTTCTTTACTTCACCTTTTAAATCATATTCTCTTTCAAAATTACCATTTTCATCGAGAATACTGATTTTTGTATGGCGAAGAGGATTATATTTTAATTGTTTACCTTTTTTCAATTCTTCTCGTAACTCATAATTAGCCCAAGAAAGAATTTCTTCAGGTGATGCAATACCTATTTGAAGATAATCGTATTTTCTATTATTATTCAAAATATTCACCTCTAATAATTATAGGCCACGTTTGCTAGCTTGTGCTTCTGCAAACTGTTCTACTAAACTATCATTTGCGACATCCACCCCATTATTGTCAACAAGTTTAACACTTAATCCTAATCCTTGTAATTCTTTAATCAATACACGGAATGATTCAGGAATACCAGGTGTTGGGATTGGAGCACCATCGACGATAGCCTTACATACTTTGTTACGACCAACAATGTCGTCTGATTTATAAGTCATCATTTCTTGAAGAGTATAAGCTGCACCATATGCTTCTAGTGCCCATACTTCCATTTCGCCAAAACGTTGACCACCATTTTGGGCTTTACCACCCATTGGTTGTTGAGTTACAAGTGTATATGGCCCCTCACTACGTGCATGAAGTTTATCATCAACCATGTGAGCTAATTTTATCATATACATAACTCCAACCGAGATTTTATTATCAAAACGGCGACCTGTTCTACCATCATATAGATACATTTTACCATTTTCATCTACAGGAGCACGGAAATTTCTTGGATCTTTTTTAACAAGTTCAGCTTCATATTCCCTTGCTTCATTCATAATTTCAACTAAGTCTGTTTTCTTAACACCATCGAATACTGGTGTTGCAACATGGACACCTAGCTTTTTAGCTGCCATACCTAAATGAATTTCAAGTACTTGACCAATATTCATACGTGATGGAACACCTTGTGGATTTAACATTATATCAACTGGTGTGCCATCTTCCATAAATGGCATATCTTCGATTGGAAGGATATTAGAAATAACACCTTTATTACCATGGCGACCAGCCATTTTATCTCCTTCCATGATTTTACGTTTTTGAACGATATATACACGGACTATTTCATTAACTGCTGGTGGTAATTCAGCGCCATTTTCACGAGTAAAATGTTCAATTTTGCTTACGATACCGCCACCACCATGTGGAACTTTCAAACTTGTAACTCTAACATCTTTAGAGTTATCAGAGAACAATGCTTGACTTAAACGTTCTTCTGGAGTAGGTTCAGTTAAACCTTTAGGTGTTACTTTACCTACTAAAGTATCATCTTCTTTAACTTCAGCTCCTAAATATACGATTCCATCAGGGCCTAAATTAGCAATTGATTCTTTGCTTTCACCATCTAAATCACATGTAATAAGTTCTTTACCAAGTTTAGTATCACGAACCTCGATACTATATTCCTCAATGTGAATCGATGTATAAACATCATCTTGAACCAAACGTTCACTCATGATAACAGCATCCTCAAAGTTATAGCCATTCCATGTCATGAAAGCAATTACAACATTTCTTCCTAAAGCAAGTTCGCCTTGATCCATACTAGATCCATCTGCTAAAACATCACCTTTAGTTATTTTTTCACCTACTCTAACTATTGGTCGTTGATTTACACAAGTAGAGTGGTTAGAGCGTTCATATTTCACAAGAATATAAGTATGGCGTACACCATTGTTATCACAAAGAATAATTTTAGATCCATCAACATATTCTATGACACCATCAACATCAGCGACAATAGCAACACCTGAATCTTTAGCTGCTTTATACTCAATACCTGTACCAACAAATGGTGCTTCTGGTTTAAGTAGCGGAATAGCTTGACGTTGCATGTTAGCACCCATCAAGGCTCTAGTTGTATCATCGTGTTCTAGGAATGGGATACATGCTGTCGATACGGCAACTACTTGTTTTGGTGAAACGTCGATATAATCAACATCCATCTTGCTTACTTCTTTAAACTCACCATTGCAGCGGGCAAAGACTTTTTCATCAGCAATCATGATGCGACCAGTTTCTTCATCACGAATCATATTAACATTTGCTTGAGCAATTGTAAATATTTCTTCTTCATCGGCTGTAAAATATACTGGATCATCATCAGATACGTATACTTTGTGAATGCCTTTTTTATATTCTTCCGTATTACGGTTATTTGTTACTTTTAAATAAGGGGTTTGGATAAATCCATAACTATTAACTTTTGCGTATGTCGCAAGTGAATTAATCAAACCGATATTTTGTCCTTCAGGTGTTTCTACTGGACAAATTCTACCATAATGAGTAGGGTGTACGTCACGTACTTCAAATCCGGCACGTTCTCTTGAAAGACCACCTTGACCTAAAGCTGATAAACGTCTCTTGTGTGTTAATTCTGATAATGGATTTATTTGGTCCATAAATTGTGACAATTGGCTACTACCAAAGAATTCTCTTATTGTCGAACTTAGGGGACGGATATTTACTAAATTTTGAGGTACTACTGTTCTAGAATCTACTGATGTTGACATTCTGTCACGAACATTTTTCTCAAGTTTAGTTAAACCAATTCTAAATTGGTTTTGAAGTAATTCACCAATTAGACGTAAGCGACGGTTTCCTAAGTGGTCAATGTCATCGATGTTACCTACACCATCGTGTAAGTTAATGTAATATGATATTGAAGCAATAATATCACTTAAAACGATATGATTACGATTTTCACGTTGATCATTACCAATTATTTTAACTTGAACACCTGTAGGAAGTTTTACATCAAGTATTTCAAGTGTTACACTATTTCCTTCAAGCATTAAGTCGTATTCTTTTGTTACACGAAGTAATTCACGATGATCTTCTAGAACTTTAGCAGTGTTCTTTTCAGGATTATTGTGGTATTGAATTAGCGTGCCACTAGGTAAAATTACTTCACCGGTTTCTTTATCTATTAAATCTTCAACAAGTGTACATCCAAGTGCTCTTTGAACAACATCAAGTTTACGATTTACTTTATAACGTCCTACATTTGCCAAATCATAACGTCTAACATCAAATAGACGGCTCGCAATAAATTTACGTGCTGTATCAGCAGAGGTTTTTTCACCTGGGCGAAGGCGCTCGTATAATTTTTGAATAGCATCATCTTCACCAAATGAATCGTCCTTGGCAAGCGTATTACGCATATTTTCTGAATCGCCAAATAATTCTATAATTTCAGATTGACGTTTAATACCTAAAGCACGGATAAAAGTCGTAAGAGGTATTTTCTTTGAACGGTCCAATTTGGCGTACCAAATGTTGCGTGAACCTAATTCAAATTCAATCCATGCCCCTCTTGTAGGTATTATTTGGCCGCTATAGTTAAAACGACCTGATTTTTTATTCTTTTCTTTAGAGAAGAAAACTCCAGCAGAACGAATGATCTGGGTTACTACAACACGTTCAGAACCATTTATAATAAACGTAGCCCAAGGAGTCATAACAGGGAATTCACCCATAAAGATTTTATCATCTTTGATTTCGCCTGTTTCTTTGTTAACCAAACGGACATTAACCTTTAAAGCTCTAGAATAGTTAACATTATGAACCTTAGCTTCTGGAATTGAATATTTAGGTTCATCAAAATCATAATCTAAAAAATATAGTTCAAATTTTTCTCCATCACTGTGGTCTTTAATTGGGGAGATTTCTGTAAATAATTCTTTTAATCCTTCATCAAGAAGCCATTGAAAAGACTTTGTTTGGACCTCAATTAAATTAGGTAACTCCACATTTGTTAGAACGCGTGCATAGTTACGGCGTACACGCTTTTTACCGTATTGAACGTTTTTCCAGCTCAAATTAATCCACCTCACAACATTTTTGCTTTTTTTGAATGCATAATACCGCATTGTATCATATTTCATAATCATACCATAAAACTATTTTTTTGTCAAGGAATTTTTCCTATTTTTTACTATTTTTTTACTTAATAATTAAAAAAGCCCCGAAAACGGGGGTAGAAAGCACTAAATATTTAATTTTTATTTAAGGATTTTTTCCTATTTTTTTGTAGCTTTTACAACACAATATCCGAGTTCTTTAGCGATAATTAAAACATTAGAATATCTTTCACGTAATTTTTTTATAGTAGTATCTAAACCATGGCTTTTTCTCATAACAAAATAAAGGATGCCCTCAGTATTCAAATGCGTATAAGCACCTTCTAATATGTCAAAAACAACATCACGGCCCGCCCTTATCGGTGGATTGGTTATTATAACATCAAATAAGTTTTTAATGTTTTCATATCGATCACTTTCAAAAATTGTCACATTAGTGATATCGTTGTTTTTAGCATTAAGCTTAGCTAGTTGAATCGCACGTTGATTAACATCAATCATAGTAATTTGCGCGTTTTTGTTATTGATAGCTACGCTAAGACCTATCGTTCCATAGCCACAGCCAACATCTAAGATACATTTTTCAGAATAATTTGTAGGGATATTTTTAAGTAAAACACGCGTACCTTCATCGACCGCTTTTTTGGAAAAGACACCAAGATCAGTAGTCAGGCGTAAGGTATGGCTTAAATAACAGTGGGTAATTTCGATGGGTGAGCTTGCTAGTTTGTCGTTATTTTCAAAATATTGATTACTCATATTGAAGTCCTTTCTTAAGAAATGAGCCCTGAAGTAACTTCAGGGCCCTTTGCATAATTCATTAATTATTGAATTTCAACTTCAGCGCCAGCTTCAAGTAATTTTGCTTTTAAGCTTTCAGCTTCTTCTGGTGAAATCTTTTCTTTAACTGGTTTAGGTGCATTGTCAACTAAATCTTTAGCTTCTTTTAATCCTAATCCTGTTAATTCACGTACAAGTTTGATAACAGCAAGTTTAGCTTGACCTGGGTGTTTTAAGATAACTGATACTTCACTTGGAGCAGCAGCTTCTTCAGCAACTGGAGCAGCAGCCATTGCAACTGGAGCAGCAGCAGTAACACCGAATTCTTCTTCGATAGCCTTTACTAATTCACTTAATTCAAGTACGCTCATTTCTTTAATTGCAGCGATAAAATCTGCAGTATTCATTTTTGCCATATTGTTTGTTCCTCCTATGTTTAACTTTTAATTATTCTTTTTCTGAAACTGCTTTAATAGCACATGCTAAGCCACGGATAGGGCCTTGTAATGCACTTAGTAGCATTGAAATCATACCTTCTTTATTAGGTAATGTAGATAATTGTTTTAATTCTTTTGCATTTGCATAAGCACCATCAACGATACCATTTCTGATTTCAAGATTAGTGTGATCTTTAGCGAAAGCAAATAAAACTTTAGCGGCTGTTACTTCATCATGTGAGAATACAGCGGCATTTGGACCTACAAAATTGTTTTCAGGTACTTCGTAACCAGCTTTTTTACTAGCACGATCAAGAATGTTGTTTTTGACAACTTTCATTTCACAGTTTTCAGCATGTAGCTTTGTTCTTAATTCAGTAACTTCAGCTACGGTTAATCCTAGGTAATCAACAAATACAGTTGAACCAGCATTTTGCATTTTAGATTGAACTAATTCAACTTGTTCTTCTTTTTTAGCGATAGTCGCCTCATTCATTGTTTTCACCTCCTGAAATTTTTAGGATTCTCCTCGGTAGGAAATTAAGTTAGATCTTGTAAACATAAGGCCTAACACCTACTGTCTACGGGCAATGACTTTATATACTATACTTTTTTATTATTTCATTTTAGCTTAATTTTAATTAATTTTAATTTATTATGCATCAAGCGATGTAGCATCAATTTTGATACCAGGGCTCATAGAAGAGCACATTGATACGTTTAACATGTAAACACCTTTAACTGTTACAGGTTTTACACGCATTAATTGACGATATACTGTTTGAATATTTTCAGCTAATTGGTTAGAAGCAAATGATACTTTGCCAACTGGAACCAAGATGTTACCAGTTTTATCAGTACGATATTCAACTTTACCAGCTTTAAATTCTTTTACAGTTTTTTCAACGTCCATTGTTACAGTACCAGTTTTTGGATTTGGCATTAAACCTTTAGGACCTAAAACACGTCCTAATTTACCTAATTCACCCATCATATCTGGAGTAGCTATAACAACATCGAATTCAAACCATCCACCTTTAATTTTATCAAGGTATTCAGTATCGCCTGCATAATCAGCGCCAGCTTCAAGTGCAGCTTTAGCTTTTTCACTCTTAGCTATTACTAATACGCGAACTGTACGACCTGTACCATGAGGTAATGATACAGTACCACGTAAATTTTGTTCAGCTTTACGTGGATCAATGTTTAGACGAAAAGCGATTTCAACTGTTGCATCGAATTTAGCAAAACTAGTTTTTTTAGTTAGTTCTACTGCTTCTGCTAAAGGATACTTTTTAGTACGATCAACAAGTTTTAACGCTTCTTGATATTTTTTTCCTCTTTTTGACATTTTCTTTTCCTCCTAAATGTGGTTTAACGATTTTTACTTCTCCCACAATTTTAGATGCCACTTAATAAGTGTTTCTATCAATTGTAAAAGATGTTTTTTTAATTAATCTTCTACAACGATTCCCATATTTCTTGCAGTACCTTCAACGATGCGAGCTGCTGCTTCAACATCATAAGCGTTAAGGTCAGGCATTTTAATTTTCGCAATTTCTAATAATTGTGCTTTGGTAATCGTGCCTACTTTGGTTTTCTTAGCATTTGAAGATCCTGCTTTAACATTTGCATATTTCTTTAATAAATCAGATGCAGGTGGTGTTTTTGTAATAAATGTAAATGAACGATCTTCATATACAGTAATTACAACTGGAATAATACTTCCTACCATATCCTTTGTACGATCATTAAATTGTACACAGAATTGTTGAATGTTAACTTGAGCTTGTCCTAATACTGGTCCAATTGGTGGAGCGGGATTAGCTTTTCCAGCTGGAACTTGTAATTTAACAATCTTTTTAACTTGTTTAACTGCTGCCACGAGACACACCTCCTTTTTTTGTCCGTGATGTGGTTTATGAATATTAATTCTCCCACATGTAATAAGTTTAAACTTATTTTGTTTTAAACTTTTTTTATTTTAAAAAATTTAAAAATAGTATATGTGCTGTCAATGCACGCGTCTAATATTATACATTACTTTCTACTTTTTGTCAAGCAATACCCTTTTATTTTTCTATAGCACTTAAAAACCTTTAAAATATACAATTTTTAATAAACGATTTTTGCCTATTTGAAGACATTTTTTATTCTATTTATTTTCATTTTTTATATCATTGTGTTATAATATATTAGATTTAAATTTTTAACTTAGAAGGAGCTTTTAAAAATGAAAGAAGAAATTAAACCTGATGTTAATATTGATAACTCTTCTAGTATATCCGATGAGCAAAAACGCTTTCTAGAATTTTACAATTCATTGTCACCAGAGGAACAAAAACGTTACGACAAAGATTCGTCAAAAACTTACGCTAAACGCTTAAATGAACTCAAGAAAGCCTCAAATCCTAAAAAATTTTTAATACGTAAAATCCTTTTAATAAGTGGTATTTTAACTTCTGTCATCGTTTTTTCACTACTAACATTTTTAGTAATTATTCCAAACGTTGCTTATAAAAAAGGAATGTCATCTTATGAAAATGGTGATTACGAAAAAGCTCTAAACTATTTTAAAACCGCTAAAACACTAAAAAAAGGTCAAAAATATTTTAATTTGACCAAGGCCGAAATTGCTCTTAAGAACGGCAATAAAAAAGAAGCGGCTTTATATTATGGAAGTGTTGCTGAAGATGAATATTTTCAAAAGAGCAAAGAATTATTTTGGAACGATCATTTATCGCAAGAGCCTATCGCTTATCTTAGTGAAAAAGGTGTATACGCAGGTATAACCAATGATGGAAAGATAAAATTAAGCGATGCCGATAAGATCGCTGCCGATACTTTTTACAAGTTCCATGATTGGAATAATCTATGTGAAGTAAAAGCACACTATGATTCCATTGTTGGTTTAAAACAAGATGGTACTGTTATTGTTACGGGCAACAATAACTATGCTAAGGGCGTCAGCAAATGGACAAATATCGTATCAGTGTATATTGATTTTAAATTGTTAATTGGACTAAGAGCTGATGGCACACTCGAAGTTTTAGGAAATAAAGATGTCAAAAATAAGCTTTCAAAAATAAAAAATGTTATTAATTTCGACATTACAAGTGTCGAATATCATGCCAACTACGATATCACAACAGAATATGAAATGGTTTTAGTAACAAGCGATGGCAATGTTAAACATCTAGCCACAAAAGACTTTTCCAAAGACTTAGCCGAAGAATTAGCTGAAGTAAATAACGCCATCACCATTTCAATCTACAACCAAAATGGGTATGGTACTAGCGTAGTTGTCTTATATGAAGATGGCACTACAAAATGTTTCGGCAATACTAGCGACGGCAAAGCAGACGCTAACAATTGGACCAATATTAAAGAGGCTCATATCTTTAATGGTATAGTATGCGGTATTACGAATGATGGAAACTTTGTCGCAGCAGGCAAATTAAGTGATGAAAATGTTGCACTTATGCAAAACCCAGTTCACATTCTCGATATCAATGAAATAGCTATTATCGACAAAGATGGAAAAGTTATTTTAACAAAATACAGTGAAATAGCTATCAAAGATTGGGATAACATCCTAATCTCAAAAAGCAATAAATAAGAAAAAGGAATCTAGGATAGAATTAACCTAGATTCCTTTTTTTTATTCAACTAAAAATTGTATTTTTGTCAAATAATCTTCTTCGCTTTCTTTATTCCAAGCGCCATCAATATAACATTCGCGTGGTGTATCAACAATTTTATAATTATGTTTTTCAATAAAATCCATTATAATATTGTAAGTTTCACCTAATTTATAATAAGCCCCGTAATGGTTGATGCATAATGCTTTATGAGCTGGTAAATCCATAAATTTAATGTTTTCATTTTCTTTTCCTTTTGTAAGCACTGCTTCAGAATAACGAATTTTAATATCTTTTCCATTTGGTTTTCCATCAAGGTAAGTGATAAAGCAATAATCAAGAGGTGAACATTTTAAATCAGGGTTAAGTTTTTTTGCTTCTTCACCTGTTTTTAAAACAAATTCCACAATTTTACTATAATCTTTAATTACTTTCTCACCATAATAAACAGTACATGCTGGCAAAGTTTTCATAACAACTTTTTGTTCTTTTTTCATTTTACTTTCCTCCAATATTTTAATTATTCTTTGAAGTTGGCAGTTTTCACTTTCGATTGTCTTCTTCAATTTGCTTGCTCGTTCATTTAGAAATAACGTAACATCTCCACCATCTAGAATTATTTTGATGTTTTTTACCGTTATTCCCAATGATCTTAATTCAAGTATTTTCGACAATTCGCAGAGTTTCTCTTTTTTGTAATATCTATACCCCGTTTCCTTATCTATATAAGACGGTTTTAAAATTCCTTCCTTCTCATAATATCTTAAGGTTTTAATCGTTGTCTTTGTTAAAATTGAAAATTCACCAATCTTAAGCATTTTTCCACCTCCAAAAAACATTATACACATTACCCTTAGGGGAGAGTCAAACAAAATGATTACTAAGTTTACCTTATTTATAGACATCATACAAAAAAGCAATATTAGATACTTTTTCTAACATTGCTTTTATTTTAAATTATTTTATTCAAGAGGTTTTGCTTCTTCAAAATGAATTTCTGTTGGAGTTTGACGTCCAAAGAAATCAACTAATACCGTTAGCATTTGTTGTTCTTCATCGATACTATCAATTGTAGCCGTTTGTCCCGCAAAAGTTCCAGCTAAAACTTGAACTTGATCTCCAACTTTAAATTTAGAATTTGCTTCGATTGTTATGCCACAATTTCTTAAAATAGGAAGAATCTCATCAGTTGGAAGCGGAACGGGTTTTGCTCCACCACCACTTGAACCTAAGAACCCTGTTACCATTGGGGTATTACGCACGATAAACCATGATTCTTCTGTTACTATCATATCAACAAAAATATATCCTGGAAATAATTTCTCAGAAACTTCTTTTATTTCACCATTCTTTTTTCTTTCTTGATGAACAGTTTCAGGAATCAAAACACGGAAAATATAATTTTCCATATTTAAGGATTTGATACGACGTTCAAGATTATTTTTCGCTGCATTTTCACAACCTACGTATGATTGTATTACATACCAGGCGCGTTCATTTTCATAGTCCATCATAACGATTATTTCTTAGCTCGCTCTACTAAATTTTTTACCCAATCTTGAACATTATTTAAGAATAAATCTTGTAATAAATAGTCACACAACCAGAAGAAAGCAACTAAAATTAGAATAAATACAACAACTCTTAATACATTAATTAAATATTCTGCACGTTTGTATCCTCTAATATGTTTTATTTCACTAAATGATGGTTTATAAAATGGCCATGCTACTAGTACTAAAGATATTATACCTAAAGCTATTAATACCCAAGCAAATTGTTTTTGGAATTCACCTATTACAGGAAAACTATTATCAATATTAAGAACTTGTTTAACAAGTAATGCGCCAAGCACTATTGCAAAAATAGCAAGAATTAATAAAAATAAATTTTCATATTTGTACTCTTTTGTTAATAAATCAAGAGCACGATTAGGTTTTTGATTAGGATCTCTTACTTTTTCTTTCTTAACTTTTGGTTCATCAGAATGATCCATTAAAGCTGTTCCATATAAAATGTAAAAAATCTTGCTTTTATTTTGTTTATGTTCATTATTTTCTGGCATTTCCAATATCCTCCTATTTTGTTTCTTTATGAACGGTATGTTTGTTACATTTAGGGCAATATTTTTTCATAACTACCCTTGTGGTTGTATTTAATTTATTTTTTTCAGTAATATAGTTACGTGATAAACATTCTTCACATACTAAAATGACTTTTTCTCTCATAATACCACCTGCTTGTTCTATTTTATCAAAAAAGAACAAAAAAGTCAAATGATATAAGCAACTTTTTTGTTTTTTTAAATTTTATAGACTACTTTTTAACTTTAATTTTTTGACGAGCTCTAGCTAAAGCATTATATACTTGCTTTTCCGTTAAATTAAGAGTCTCAGCTATCTCCTTGATACTCATTTCTTTTGCCACACGCATATCAATAATGTTTTTTTCTGTTTTAGAAAGGGGAGTATTTTCAATTAATTCTAAAGTTAAGCTTTCTTCTTGATTTCTGTAATCTATTACATCTAATGTTTCAAACTTAACCATCTGTAATTCATGTTTATGAATACGGTACAAACTAATAAACCTGTTTTGAAGAATTATATCAAAATAACGATTAAATGTTTTTGGCGATTCAGTATTGTATCGTTCAACAGCTTTTAATAAAGCGAGTCTTCCTTCTTGTAAATAATCGTCATAAGATGAACTTTCAACGTTAAATTTTTTAATTTTACTTTTGATTAGCGGTTCATACTTTGTAATCATAATATTCAAAGCTTCTTCATTGCCATTTCTTATTAAATATATTAATTCATTATCATTATATAAATTTGTATTTTCAACCTTCATTATTTCTCTCTGTTCCGGAAAATTTCATACATTATTATAGCGGCACTGACAGAAGCATTCAAAGAATTAACATGTCCACACATTGGAATGTTAACAAGGACATCACAGTTTTCTTTCACTAATCGCGATATTCCATGTCCTTCTGAACCGATAACAGCGGCTATTTTTCCTTTATAATCATAAGAACGGTAATCTATACTACCTTCCATTTCTAGACCAACAACCCAGTAGCCAGCTTTTTTTAAATCGTTAATAGCATAAACTAAATTACTCGCGAGCGCTACATCAACATACTCAATGGCCCCTGTCGATACTTTAGCAACCGTATTATTTAAACGAACGCTTCTGTTTTTGGGAATAATTATACCATCGACACCCGTTGCATCAGCGCTTCTTAAAATGGCTCCTAAATTGTGAGGGTCTTCTAATGAATCCAAAATTAAGATTGTAGCATTTTTCTTTTCTGATGTCTTTTTGATTAGCTCTTTGACATCGACATACGTATATTCAGGCACAACCGCAACAATGTTTTGATGGTGTTCATTAAAATGTTTTTCTAGATATTTTTTATCCACCACTTTTAAAGTAATGTTTTCTTTTTCACAAAGTTTTTGTAATAAAGTATCATTATTATCAACTACATACACTTCACTAATGCCACGATTGTTTTTTATTGCTTCTACTACCAAATTTCGACCACTAATATTCATTTTGTTCTTCCTCTACAATTTTAATTATTCTATCCATTATTTGATTTAATCTATCTAATTCTTTGTTTAAATATAAATATCCTATAACCGCTTCTAAACCACTTGAATTAAGATATTCTGCTGGATCTAAGTTTTTACGATGGTTTTTAGGAGCACCATTGCGGCCCCTTTTAAATATTTGCATCTCTTCTAGAGTTAAGGTCTTTATTAATTTTTCACAAATATAACTATGTGCATGAGCGCTAACAAACTTTAGGCTCTTTTTCTTCAATTCATTACTTTTTGTCGTGCCTTGAGCTATTAAATACTCTCTTATGTAAAGTTCATAACACGCATCACCAACATAAGCTAAATCGGCACCATTGAGCAGCTTAGGGTTAATGGTTTCTTTCATTAAAACTTAATACCCTTTTCTGTAATTTTTACGCGTAGTTCATCGGCTAGACTAAAGTTTTTATTTTTTCTAGCTTCTTGCCAAGCCTCTACAAGCTCTTTTTCTTCTTTTGTTAAAGGTTTAAGATTAAAATTTAAACCTAAAACATATAACATATCATCAAATGTTTTTAAAAAACTTTTTAAAAGTGAAAAATCTTTATCTTGCATGCGAAGTTTTATATTTATATCTTTCATAAATGAAAAAAGAACTGTAAGTGCATTAGGTGTTGAGAAATCATTAACCATTTCCTTCAAGAAGGGATCAATATAGCTTTCAAGTGGTAAGGTAGTTGCTAAATCAAGCTCATTTGCTAAATCGAGGATGCGATATAAACTTATATAACATCTTTCAATTTTATTTAATTCATTTACTACTTGATTCATTAATTCTTCACTATAACTAATTGTTTGGCGGTAATGATTACTAATGATTAAGAAACGCACTGCCATTCCCCCATATTCACTAATCAAATCTTTTGTCCAAATAACATTGCCTAAAGATTTGCTCATTTTTTCGCCTTTAAGATCTATTCTTGCATTATGAATCCAATAATTAGCAATTGTATTTTGGTGTAGGGCTTCTGCTTGGGCTATCTCATTTTCGTGATGAGGAAATTTCAAATCATTTCCTCCTCCATGGATATCAATCATACCTTTAAAGTATTCATCAATCATTACGCAGCATTCAGTATGCCATCCTGGACGCCCTTTTCCAAATGGACTATCCCATTTCGGTCCATCATCAGTTGTAAGTTTCCACAAAACAAAATCACGCGGATCTTTTTTACCTTGTTCAACTTCAATTCTTGCTCCTACTTCTAGTTCTTCTAGTTTTTGATTACTTAAAATCCCATAATTAGGAACTTTATTTACACTAAAGTAAACATTATCGCCAACTTGATATGCAAATCCTGCTTTTTTAAGTTCTTCAATGAAAGCAATTATTTCAGGGATTGTCTCAGTAACGCGAGGATTATAGTCAGGGTCAAGACAACCGAGATTGTGAAGTGTGTCTTTAAAAGCTTTAATGTATTTTTCTGCAATATCGCTCGATAAAACATGTTCTTCCGAAGCTCTTTTAATTATTTTATCATCGATGTCGGTAAAATTTGACACGTATGTTACTTTATATCCAAGATATTTAAAAAGTCTTGCGACTGTATCAAAGAAGACAACAGGGCGAGCATTACCAATATGAGGATAATTGTAAACTGTTGGTCCACATACATACATCGATACTTCGTTTTCTTTTATAGGTTTAAAATCTTCAATTTTATTTGTTAAAGAATTGTATATTCTAATATTCATTTTTTTACCTCTTGCGCATTTTATATTAAAACAAGGCCACAAAAACTGTGGCCTTAAAACAAATCTGCGTTTATCAGTTGTGCAAAATACAAAAGTATATGTCGATTAACGTTTAGAGAATTGTGGAGCACGACGAGCTTTGCGTAGACCATATTTTTTACGTTCAATTGAACGAGGGTCACGAGTTAATAAGCCAGCCTTCTTTAATGGACCACGGAAATCTGGATTAACTAATAATAGTGCGCGGCTGATACCTAAACGGATAGCACCAGCTTGACCAGAGATTCCTCCACCACAAACATTAACAGAAATGTCATATTGTGAACCGGTATTAGTAATAGTTAAAGGTTGTAATACGTCTAAACGTGTTGCACCTGAAGGAATGTATTCAACAAAGTTGCGTCCATTTACTTCAAATTTACCATTGCCTGGTACCATACGTACGCGAGCAACAGATGATTTACGACGACCAGTAGCTTGATATTGGGCTTTTTCCATTATCATATTCCTCCTTATTTAACAGTTGGTAATGCTTCAGGTTTTTGTGCTTGATGTGGATGTTCATTACCTACATAAACATATAGACGACGATACATATCATCACCAAGTGGTCCTTTTGGAAGCATTCCTTTTACTGCCAATTCAACAATTTTTTGTGGTTGTTTTGTAAGCATTTCTTCTGCTGTTCTTACCTTTAAGCCACTAGAATATCCTGAATGATGGTAGTATTTTTTATTTTCAAATTTTTTACCTGTTAAAGCAACTTTTTCCGCATTAACAACGATTACATAATCACCACAGTCAACATGAGGAGTAAAAGTTGGTTTATGTTTTCCTCTTAATACTGTTGCGATATTAACGGCCATACGACCTAAAATTAAATCTGTAGCGTCTACTACATACCATTTACGTTCGACGTTTTGATTGTTTGCCATAAATGTTGAGCGCATTTTATATCCTCCATATTAATTAAAAATTTAAAATAAATTTAATTGTTAATCGTTTGAGTTTTTTTTGCGTCCTCTAAACGATTAATAGAGGGCATTGTGGGTTTGTTTTAAAATGTATCGTAGATATTATACACTAACTTATTCATTTTGTCAAATTTTAATACTTATTTTTTATACAATAGTTCGCTTTTTATAATTTCCTTTAATATTGTTTAAACCCGTAACGGAAATAAAAGCATTTTTATCAATTTTATCAATGGCAGATGTATAATCTATAACCTCATATGAAGATACCACAACTTCAATAGCTTTCTTAGATTGAAGAGTATAACCACCTTTGACATCATAAATAGTCATACCATGATGAAATTTAGTAAGTAATAAAGCTCTAATTTCTTCTGCTTTATCAGTTATTATTTCGAGTTTAACTGTCTTATAAATAGTGTAATAATGATCGATAGTAAGCGTAGTAACGACAAGGCGTACTAGTGTATATAAGGCCGTTTCGATACCAAAGTATCCTGAAGAAACTATGATTATCGCATCGACAAAAAAAGATATTTTAGTAAAGGATATTCCTCGTTTTACTAATAGTGAATTGGAGATTATATCCATACCACCTGTTGAACCACCAAATTTTAAGCAGATAGCACTGCCGTATCCTGCAATACCACCACCGATAACTGCTAATAATAATCTACCACCAGTATTCTTATATGTTAAAATAATGGTATTGACACCTTCTTTTAAGGCTTCTTCTTTGACGTACTTTGTTAAATCTAAAGATATCGTAGCATCAATTACTGATTTTAATGGGCTAATACCCGTTTTTTCTAAAATGTAAATTGTTATCGATTGTGTAATAATCGATGTAAATGATAGCAGTGCAAATTTTTTACTAACACTGCGAGAACCAAACATAAAGAGTGGTAAATTAATGAAGAAAACTAAAAGACCAACACTATAGCTTTTGTGTGTGAATTCTCCTACAATTCGGGCAAATAATTGAGATATTCCCGTTACTCCACCTGCAAAAAAACCGCCCAAATCATAAAACCATACAACCGCTAAAGAATAAATGATACTTCCTAAAATAACCATCAAAAGTGCTTTTAGCACTTTTCTGTCAAAGAAATCCTTTAGTTTAGCTGTAATCGTATTATTTTTTGTATCAACAGCATTGTTTTGGTTATCATCATTACTTTCTAAACAAAATGTACCGAATAAAACTCGTAATGTTTTTTCAACTTTCGGCAAAGAATTTTCATTTTTCTTTTTTTGCTTTTCCATAAACTATCCTTTATTAGTGTACACTAGCGCCTGCTTTGGCTTTATTTACTTCAAGTAATTCAAGACTTCCATCATCTTGTACGGCACAAAGCAACATACCCGATGATAAAACGCCTCTAATCTTGACAGGAAGCAGATTAGTACAAACAATGACTTTTTTTCCAACGATATCTTCAGGATTATAGTATTTAGCTATTCCTGATACAATTTGTCTAACTTCACCATTAATTAAAACTTGTGAAACAAGTAATTTTTCCGCATTCGGGTGTTTCATAGATGATTGGATTAATCCTACTTGAAGGTTTATTTTTTCAAAATCCTCTATTTTTATCTCAGGGATTTTTTCCTCTTTTTTAACCTCAACTTGTTGATTTTTATTACTTGCAAGAGTTTCAAAATAAGCTAATTCTTCTTTTAAATCTAATCTTTTAAATAGTGGTGTAACATTAGAGGCTACCTTGTTTGAATAATCATAGCCATACTTTAGGTTGAAAAGATTATCGACATCAGCATTTAAACCTAATGCTTGGCGAATTAATGGTGCTGATTCAACAAGTACAGGCGCAACAAATGTCGCAGCGAAACGAAGTGCTTCGGCCAAATGATACATAACACTTGCGAGTTTAGCCTTTTTATTTTCATCCTTAGCTAAAACCCATGGAGCAGTTTCGTCAATATATTTATTAGCTCTAGATATCATATTCCATGCTACTTGGAGAGCATTTTGAAGTTCAAAATGTTCAAACTCTTCTATATATTTATCACGTGTATCTGCTAAAACTTTTTCAAAATCAGCATCATACGCTGTTTCAACAAGATTATCTTTACTTAATTTTCCTGCCAAATACTTATTAATCATCGAAACAGTACGGCTCAAAAGATTACCCAAATCGTTAGCGAGATCGTTATTATATCGTTCTACAAAACGTTCATAACTAAATAAACCATCATTACCAAGTGGTAATTCTTTTGTTAGATAATATCTTACAGAATCAACGCCATAACGATTTACCATATCCATTGGATACACCGCATTCCCACGTGATTTACTCATTTTTCCATCACGCGAAAGCAACCATCCGTGCACATAAAGTTTAAATTTAATAGGGAT